>Ga0307517_10000430_pt1 | contig 72162 bp, 82 predicted proteins | sample 23_EM_MG_FD_194515 | JGI IMG/M metagenome (GOLD analysis project Ga0307517, IMG submission 194515) | Populus trichocarpa ectomycorrhiza microbial communities from riparian zone in the Pacific Northwest, United States - 23_EM | ecosystem: Host-associated > Plants > Roots > Unclassified | place... | reverse complement strand
TGAGGTACTTTTTAGGAGGGCGTGATGGTGGCATGGTGGGTTATGGCTGTGGATGTCGTTGCGACCGTGGTCAATTTCATGACAATTTTGCCGGGGGTGCCAAGACCTTCCACCCGCTAGTTGTACAGTGCCGCTCACTCACACACACACACAATTTAACAGTAGAGTATCAAACTAGCATGGCAGATACCCATACTGGCATTTCAATTGCGGTGGTCGCAGCGTCCGAGCCCGCTGATCTGAGCTGCCCATGAAAGCTACACAGAATAAATCATCGCTTGGGAAGATCTCATAGCAGGATTTAATAGGGCTTGGGCTAGACCTCCTTAACAGCTTTCCTGGTGGGGGTGAAGCTGCTTGCTTCCTCTTCCTCTTGCTCTTCCTTTTTTACATACCCCTCCCCCGCCACCACCTGCCTCGTGGCTCCCCTTCTTAATTTCTCCAAAGGAAAAGAACCTTCTCCCTCATATACTACTGCTCTACTCACCATCCCTATCATCATAACCACCACCATCATCTGGCCAATCTCGCCCTACTTCCACCAACATTCTTTTCCAGCTTTTTATTTTGGCCCCTGAAGATTTTTTTTAATCCGAGATTTTTGATATTATTCCTAAGGGCCGAGAGGAATTCCTCTTGAAATCCGTCTATCTTTGGGGGCTATCACTGTCGTTGCTAGTGTTTGTTTGTTATCATTGTTTGTTTCTACCTATCCACCAACTGCTCTGCTGCAGCCGGCAACATCCCACTCTGCCCTACTTGATCATCTTTGGGTTCAATAGGCTTCCTATCGTTCCCCTACCGCTTAGTGTCTACCGTTTGTGGAGGCAGGGAAAGGGAGAAGAATAACAAACAAAAGGGAGAGAGGGTGAAGAGGAGAGAGAGGTATTGGGGCTCTGAAAGCAGTATTATTTCGCGGGTATCGATACATTAGCTTTACCGGTACAACAAGCTATCTCTATCGACCAACCCAATTCCAGTTCAAACAGCTCAAATTCCCGGCGGTTTTCAACAGATAGGAAATTTCTAGAAATACGTCGTCGCCTAAACTATCCCCCCGGATACTTTTACTCAATCCGCCAGAGCTACTCCAGCAATATATAATAACCTTCGTTGACGTCGTTACGGCAGTCTGACAGCCATCCTCCTCTCCTTCCCCCCGCTACCCGCACATCGACTATTGTAGCCTTATTCTCACAGATAACGACAACTTTCGGCGGCCAGGTATCCGAATTGACAGTTCAAAAAGTGCTCCGAGTCCGCTTCGAGGGTCTGAATCCGTGCCAATATTTCCGTGAGGAAGAGCAAGAGGGGACACTTTATCGTGAGAAAAAAGGCAAAATACAATTCTTGAGAAGCATCAAAAATGAGTGCTGCAACTTCATCCCAGCAGCAGTCCTCCTCATTGAATACGCCGGGGTTCTTTGCCTCGGCATTCATGGAGATGAACATTTTCGAGCAATGCTTTAGCGCAGCTGCCCCGTCCGATCCAAAGAACAACGCATCTACTACGCCTTCCTCGGGTTCTATAAATACTACGTCCTCTTCGTCAACGGCTGCCCCTACGCAAGTTGCCCCCTCCCCCGGACGTTTAAATTCCATCACACCAGCGTCTGCATCCCACGTCCCTCCTTTATCCCCAAAATCGACCACCATGGACGGCTATAGTCCTAGTGACTTTACTCTGCCCACAATTTTTAGCGGGGTAGATCCTACAGGTCCCTCTCGTGATGATATGGGGGGGAGATATGGACAAAGTCGATGGCCCACGCATCTGGACACTACCGTTGTTCCACCTTGCGTAATACAACCACACCTCTCCCCTCCTTACTCACCACGATCCAGATCCCCGACTGATAGGTTCATGCCCCCGGTGGAAATGGATCCCACCATGTCACCGTTGCATAACATGCTGGTAAACTGTTCGACAGAGACTCGGTCTGCGCACGGACAGATCACACCGCCAGAAGACCCAGCGCCGTTAACACCAAGACAACAAGGCGGGGGCATGTTCGACGATGACGATGGTGACGACGACGACTGCTTTAACGATGAGTACACGATCATCACTGACACGACCCATTCCTCTTCCAGAAACAGTCAGACATTAGTAGAAGCAGACAGCAATACCAACAGCCGTGGAAGCGTAGGTCGGCCTCGAGCCCGCGCGAACAACCGCAGCGGCACGAATCGGAGATCAAAGAGAACCGGCATAGAGGACGACTCAGTAAAAGAAGCTAAGCGCCAGAAATTCCTTGAGCGGAACCGAATAGCCGCGAGCAAATGCCGGCGTAAGAAGAAGCAGTGGACGCAAAACCTTGAGGATACGGCCCGAGAGGTGCAGACCACATCGAAGAGCCTGCTTAAGCAGGTAGCGGTGCTACGGGACGAACTGCTGTACTTGAAGGATGAGTTACTGAAACATGACGGCTGCTCGTGCGAGCGCATCAAGCAGTACCTCATGAACGAGGCCACCAGAGTCGTCGAGGGCTCCTCCGCCTCCGCCGGCATTGGCAACACCGCAGCGGCAAAATCCAGCCCCAACAACAACGCCCTCCATCAGGCCTCCCGACAGCGACAAATGAGCCAGGGATCCGATCTGGGCTTCTCCGCACAATTCGATGACTTGTCCGATACCAGCAGCATTAGGTTCACGATGGACTCGCGATCACCGGAAGATACAGGCGTTGGCATGTCAATGTGACGATAAATCAATGATCGATTTCGGAGGTTTTTTCTTTTCTTTTTCTCGATGATGACGATGACGACGATGACAATGATCTACCAGATTTACCCCTCCCTCCCCGGTTATGTGCCATTTTGCTGTATTGGGCGTTACTTGGTGTTTCTCTTTCCTTTAATTACTTGTACCCTTTTCTTAACATAACGTGATATTTTCCTTATTTCTATCCTTTGGCCTTTACTCCGAAGGTACTCTACCGCACACACTCCCCTCTCCCGCCATACATATCTTTTCCTTGTACAAATCTCGATGGCGACAGGGGTTCAGAGCGTCAATTTGTTACAAAAGGGATTTTTTTCTCTCCTCCCAAAAGTTTAATTGTTTACTCGAATATTTATTTCGTGTACAATTTTTTTATTTCTCCCCCCGCCCGCGAACGGAGTAAAGGTTACCCTAGTACCATTACACGTAGCGAATGCAACAAACAGGGCGGGAAAAAAAATTACCATCAAAGGAAGAAGGAAGGAAGGAAGGGGAAAAAAAACTTGTTTCCTTTTTTCTATGTTCTTTTATTCTACGTTTGTTTTCCATTTCTAGTGTGGTGCATTGGGCGGTTAGCTTATCTTCCTTTTCTTTAATATTTACCTTGACGCCTTTTCATTAGGAGGCCTTATCTGATTTCTTATAAAATCTCTCCGTCTACCGACAGCGCTGAAGCTTGGAAATGAAGGTAGGTGGAGGGCTAATAAGCGTTGGGAAGGGTAACGCTTGTTTTATCATGGCGGACAGCTTGCTTGCTTGCATGCTTGCTCTACTCTAGTATACTCCTGCTCCACTCTGCTTTCCAGGGCAGATGGGGGAGCGAGTAAATGAGAATTCTTTTTGCGATTAGGCTATTTTTCTCTCTTTTCCCAATGTGAATTTGCGGTGTAGTGTTCGCACAAGCGAAGGAGCGGGACGGGAAGAACGGGCTGCTCAGGAACACTTTCTTGTTGCAAGGGCTGCAACAAGCTAGCCGTGGTCAGACACGTCTTTAGGGTGCATTAGCAAAACCTCTATTTACGGATTTTGAAATGAAACCTCCATCCCATTTGAAGTGTTGCTCCTAGTCCAACAAAAACGGCAGTGATCAAGTCGTCATAGAGAGCCCGAAATGAGATGAAAGTATCATATAGTAACCGCCTAAAATAATGATAATGATAATGATAATAACCCCCCCCCCTAATTCCTTTACAAAATTACATGATTGAGATCCTTCGGAATAGTGTTGGGATACTCTACCGGTATTATACTACTATCACTTTCAACAATTGGTGTCAAAAACAAGAGTTATTCTCTAGGCCCAAGACAGCCGCTGGCATCATATCCCCCCCCCCCCCGTCCCCTTCCCCCCCGGTAAGGTCCCCTCTTCCCAGAGCTTTTTCGGATAACGTACTGTATCGTATTATATCGGACGGGGAAGCGACTCAGCTACGATACAATAAAATGCACCAGAAATATCAATTGACTATAATCACTCGCGGTTGAGGATGGATGGATTTATGGGAGGAAAGATTCATGGACGGAACCGGTTCACTTCTGCGTTTGATCCACTTCCTGGTCCGGTATTGGTACTGTACGGTATACTACGGTACGCTTGATGCTTTGCGAGTTTGAAGGGTTGGGAGAGAAGAAAAGACGGAAAATGACTACTGTAGGCGTGCGCTTAGTTGTCTAGGCTGGAATTGGGCTAGTTGGTTAGGTGATGTCATTAGTGCAATTGGGAGGCCCGGTGAATAAGAGCTGATATTGATTTGATGGAGCCATTTACTTCACTGCGGCTGGATCTAGAACACCGACATATTTTTCGGCTTCGGTAGACTAGCGTGGTATGTACAGTATAATATCATACCTGTAGAGTAAGGGCGATTCATCCCAGGCGCAGTCCAGTACACGGCACGGCATCCACTAAATTGTAGCTATTCCAACAGACCACGGCAAGTTCACTATCTACTTACAACAAGTGAAAGAATTCCTAGCCCGACCCCGCCGATTCCTCCTTCCAAATCGCCCGATCAACTCCGGTACCAACCTTCCTATTGATAATATCCCTAACCTTCTCTACGAGGCCAATCTTGCCGTTCCGGCTCTCGATGAGGTATGGGATTATATCATCTGGGAGCATCTTTCGCTCCCGAATCAACTGGCGTACCTCTGCCTCGGATGGCAGGCCAATCCTCGCGTGCGGGTACTGCCTGTAATCGACAAAGTTGGCGTCAGATTCATCGCGGAGGAGCTGCATGCGGGGTCTATCCCCTTCCATGACGGTAAAGTAAGGGTCCGTGACGCTCTCGTTGGAGGATTCTAGAGTTGGGGGATCCCATTTGGGCTCTAACGTCTTCAAAATGAGCAGTGCATCGACCCCTTCCACAAAATCCTTCCCTTCCACGAATTTCGCTGCCATGTGCAGCTCTCGCTGGAAGGTCTCTGAGATGGTCCATTCCTTGCCCGCGCGTAATTGGCGGAGTGTGACGCGAACCGAGGTTGGGGAGCGGGACTTGATTGTCTTGAGCGCCCCGCGGGCCCAATCGGAGTCTTCTTGAGTCAGTGCCTCAAGGATTTGTTCGATTGTGTTGAATTTGAAACACCTGTGGGGGGTTGTGGTGGAACCGGATGTTAGTTCCAGAGGGTTGCTACTTTCCAAAATGGGGAGCAGGGGGTGGCGTCTTTCAAACGATCCTTACCGGTCGATCGCTTCCCGGGTTTCACCAGATAGCTGAATGGGTGCATCCTCCGGCAAACCAGTGACAAACTCTTCAATTGTGCTGTCGACAATCTTCCAACGCTCTTCGAGGGGTTGATAGTCGCCAAAAACAAGCTCTGCCAGTCTCGCTTCTAGGTCTGGTAGACTAGTGGAGTGAATGTAGTGAGTCGCGATGCCAGAGTAACTATGTCGCTGTCAGTAATGTAGTTCCCTCGCCACTAACATATGAAGAAAAATTCATGGGATCGGGAATTGTGAAAAGGACATACAAAGCCTGAACACCTCTCAATCTCTCACTTGTCAGAGCAAGATAAGTTCCAATCTCCCCATCAAGTCTTGGTAAGAAGAACGAGCCCCCGACGTCGGGGAAGAACCCAATGGTTGTCTCAGGCATGGCAAATAAAGTATTCTCCGTAGCAATTCGGAACGGGGCATGAATGCTCAATCCAACCCCTCCGCCCATCGTGATCCCGTCCATGAACGCAACATACGGCTTAGGATAGGTAGCAATGAGGTGGTCCAGCCTGTATTCCAATTCAAAGTACTCTACTGCCTCCTGGGCACCCGTTAATCCTTGGCTTTTAATGTGCTCCGCAAGTGCCACTACATCTCCCCCGGCGCATAGGGCCCTACCGACGCCCTTGAGGATTATTATGTTTGCCATTTGTGATTTCTCCCATTCCTACCATCATTGTCAGTCCCGGGCGCTCCGACTTGGGTTTGAATCGGGGGGGGGGGGGTAAGTACTCGTAACCGGGGGATAATCTTTCGCGCCATTGAGCTGTTCAGGGCGTTCAAATCCTTGGGTCGATTAAGCTCGATTGTGCGAATTCCATATGTCGAACTGAAAAGGACATCGTTGGGTGCATCGCTCTCTTGCTCCTTAATCACTAGAGAGGAGGCCGACATCTAGAGTTACCAAATTAGACATTCATTAGGGGGCATATATTCTCATTAGTTCTGTCTTGTCTCATGGTACCTTTTGTTGAGAAGAAAAGCCAGGGTTCAAGATCCTTGCACGGAGAGGCATCGTCCTTGGTTTTGAATGGAGGAGACCCAGGGCAACTCTCGTACAGAATGAAGGCCTTGAAACCATAAGTATAAGAGAGCCTGGGGAGAATAGAGTTAGGCACCTGGAGGGATTTTTGTCTTTTTGGTTATCGGGAAAGAGAGCGGGGGGTGCAGTGAGATCTGGAGCGGGAAGCGAAATCTACCTCGGTCCCGCTTTGGAATGGTTGCAGCTGCTGTCGGTTTTCAGTGGGTACGCACGAGACCTCACCGCTGACCCACCGGGAACTGGGTTCACATTTTAGCAGTGATATCAATTGGAAAATTGAGAGTAAAATTTACTATAGCTAGTGGAGCTATTGATTTGAAAAAATAAGTGTGATGGTATTTATACTACATATTTACGACCGTTCCTTTTGGAACCACTCCAATGCTTCCCTTTCAATCACGATCCTTCCCATTTCCAGCTATATCCCAATGTTGCGGTCAGTAATGGTCTAGAGAAGTGCCTCCATAATCAAACGGACATCGGAAGGGATTTCTATAAGAGAAACTTACAAGATCCTTGACATCTACCTCCTCCCTCGTCAGCACCAATCCTTCAGGCCCCAACCCCTTCATAGCGTCCATAAAATTCGGTCTCTTCTCATTCACGATAAACAAACTCCTCGAGTTCTCATTTCCCCAGCCATTCTTTTTAATAATCGAATTGGCCAATCCCGGATCATTAGCCTGAATCTCGAGTGGATCCTCAATAACAATCAACTGCCCGCGCCGATACCGGTAACTGAATGCAGTTCTCCAGGCCAAATTATACATCTTCTTGGGCAGATCTGTAGAAAAGTCTCGAGGTTTGGGGCCGTGGGCTACTCCTCCTCCACGAAGCATGGGTGACTTTCGGTCTCCAAGGCGAGCCATACCGGTTCCTTTCTGTGGGCGGACCTTGCGCCCGCTACCGTGTACCTCTCCACGCCATTTTGTGCTTGCGTTGCCGGAACGAGCAGCATCGCCTTCATATGTTATGGCTCTATGTAAGATATCCCGGCGTGTTGGGAGATGCAGGAAGGCTGTAGGAAAGGATTGGAAGCGCAGAGGCTCAAGCGTAGGGAATCGATAGATCGTAGCGAGGACGGTGGGCGCTGGTGAATATTAGTAGGGGAATAAGAGGTTGCTGGGGGGTCACACGTTTCCTAATTGCGAAGGGCATCTCCGCCGGTGGCTCTGGGGGAAGAACTCGTATAGAGGGGGAGGTAGATGGTACACCTGAACCCTCTACCTCAGTGGCCAGGAACCTTGAACATCCAGGAACAAATGACAGCTGCAGATCGTTAGAGCGAGATGGCGAGAGACTTCCTTTTCTAGCGACTAGGACCAACTACCTTTAGCCAATCATCCAGAACTCTGACCCTCTTTCCACCTGACAAGCTAGCCCTGGCAAAAACCGTTCTTGAGGCCATCGCGTTGTTGTCACCCGGGGGTGATGGTGGGGTGAGGTGGGGGGCTTGCAGGTGGATCGATCAACGGAGGTTGCTTGGAAACTTTTTTTCCCCTCGACCTTCTTTGCTTGGCCCCTGGGCCAATCCGCAAAACAACCCCCTCACCACAAATCCGCAACGTGTCGCAAGACCCCCGGTACGGTCATTGGAAGGATGTCTGTTTACACGCTGTCGGCAAGCTCGCCAATACGAGTTTTAGGCGCAACCCGTTTCAATGTTATTCGACCAATTGCCCTGCAGGGTCTCCGGACTAGGGCTATTCCAAACGACAGCAGCGCTGAAGGGGTCGAGGGCGCCGGGAGTGCCGAAGGAACCAAAAAAAACAGGTTGAATATGAGGACTATCGAGACAATGCCGTTCCAGACATACCAGTTCGCCTTAGATATAATCAACAAGGATCGGCAAGAAAAGCTCGAAAGAATCGCTCAAGAGAGGGAGACCATGAAGAAATTGATCAAGTATAAAGGCCTCACGCACAAAGCCCGGCGAATCATCTCTATGAAGCAGCAGATTGAGAAATGGCAGCTCCTTGTCGACGCAAACAACCCCCGAGTAAAATACAATTTTGATTGTGGGATAAGTATGCCGCGATTTTGCCTCCCCCGTTAAAACATGTGCCCTAATCAAGTGTTCGTTAGTTGGTATGAACAAGCCGATATACCTTCATCTTCTCAATAAGAAGTGGAGACAGCGGAATCGCCCGATCCTTATGCAAAGACTTGAGACTATGCATGTTATTCCAGATGTTCTGCCAACCATCGACCCCATTGTCGATGTCCAGGTGCATTTCAAAGGCAGAAAGGTTCAGCCTGGACTGCTGTTGGATTCTTTGATGGTGGAGGAGTTCCCTACTGTCAGAGTTATTCCCTTTAAGAATAAAGAACTGCTTTGTACTATTGCAGTGGTGGATCCTGGTATTTTCATTGCCCTCCCCCGCATCACTGGAGCAGCCCAGGCTAACGACCCTCTAGACGTTCCGGACCCAAAAAAGCACAGGTTTAGATACCGGTGCCATTGGGTTGTGTGAGTGTAGACATTTCGTCCGCCATCAGACACATACTAACACATTCAGCTCCAACATTCCCATCTCCCCAATGCAAACCACCGCTGTTGGGCGCTTGGCCAAACCTGCGGACACAATTGTGCCATATCTCCCACCGCATGCTCAAAAGGGAGCTCCATATCACCGCTACACCATGATAGTCTTCGAGCAGCCTGGGAAAATTGACAAAACGGCTCTAGAAGGGAGTATTAGTAGGGACAGCTTCACCATGAGAGGGTTCCAGGACAAAAACAAACTACATCCCATCGGGGCGTTCATGTGGCGTGCAGAGTGGGATAACCACACCAAGGAAATTATGCAGAAACATAACTTGTCTGGTTGGGATATTATGTATAAACGGATTAAGGATGTGGTACCATCATAGAGGAAGCGGGCATGTATATAACAGTTTAAATCATCTACACCATTCCCCCAAAATGACATCAAACCCTCTATCTACGGTATCTATAATATCACACCAAATCCCAACACACAATATCAACGCCAATGAAAACGAAACCAATCAATCCTCAATATCCTTCAACCCATTCTCAAAAAACTTTGGCATCGGCTTAAACCTAGCAATAACCTTCCCACGAACCAACGCAAGCGGCACAGGTCCGTAATGCCTAGAATCATTCGAAAACGGCAAATTGTCCCCCGTGGTCCAACAATGCCCCGGGGGAACCTAGCACATGTAAAACCGTACGCATTAGGCCTCTCCCTACTACCACCTCCAATCCAATCCCACCCTCCCTACACTCACCTTAATCACTTCATCCCCCTTCTCGGGATCGACCACAACCCAATCACCCGGCATCCCGATAATCCTCTTACTAACATGCATCCCGGGCCCATCCACAGGGCGAACGTAACTGACCATATCGCCCACGCTGACCCCGCGACCGCGGGAGTACAGCTTCGATATCACGATCCAGTCCCCGGCGATATTAATCGTGGGGAGCATGCTCGCGCCCGTCGCGGCGCCGACGCAGTAGAAGTGCTCCCAGAAGAGGTGGATGAAGAAGAAGGTCTGCCCTACGCGGGTTAGGGTTTGGAGTTGCGCGCGGAGGAAGGGGGTTGAAGTGAGGCGTCGGAAGAGGGTGGCCATTTGAGGCGGTGCTTGGGTGGTCGTTTGTTGATTGGTTGGTTGGCCGGTTGGTGCTTGGTTTGGGGGAGGGGTAGTCTATGTGGTTCTGTGAAGGAAGCAGGATGGTGGGAGAGGTGGGCGGGATTGCGTCAGAGGCCGTGTGGGTGAAATTTCAATGTCACGTGGTGATAATAGATTTCAGGTACGGGTTTTTTGATAACAGGTTTTCGTTTCCCTGGTTTTCCTTTTTTCTTTTTTTTTTAACCCGGAGGGTTAGAGAGGAACCCAAGCTCTTGGGCGGGGTCATTCGGTGCAGAGCCAGTTCTATCATGCTGTGACCTAGAGATCCCTAAACAGGGCGTTTACGGACTGTATCATGTGTATCTATTAGCCAACAAGTATCATAAGAATGTTCGTTTATCCCGCGCTTCCCCCCAAGGATCTCTCAGAATCTGGAAACCGCTCAATCTGAGGAGCTGCAAGCTTGCAATGCTTGCGGAGCCCGTAAATCAAGCTACGGCCCCCCGAAATCACTCAGCCACTCACCCTCTTCCAACTTTCCCAGGCCTTCCACCACCCACCTAGCTAGCACAACCCTGCAAACTCTGCAGTGACCGACACTCGTACCGCAGCCACAGTCCCGGGCCAAGTTGAATCAATAAGTGAGACGCACAGCTCCTCCCCTCCCCATATTTCTCCAATGTGGTGCATACTCGAGTATTCTCATGGAAATCTCATTTCTCTTCTTTTCCCACCGGCAAGTACGGTTAGTCTCACAAGCCCCCCAGATTAGGAAGTGCAATAACTCGTAGGTACTCCATTGAGGCACAAACACAATATTGTACTCGTACACAGATCCCCCTTCTGTAGGTAAATCCTAGCGGAGAATATAACACAGGACTTACGCTACTAACAGTTGAACTGTGAAGGTATTTGAGTGTGTTGAGTTACAAATAGAACCTCACAGAGCCATTACTCGAGTACATCCCTGGCCCCTTGCCCCCCCTGTCTAGGTAGGATAAGAGGATTGGATGCAATGTCATACGCGAGACTTGGCGTGGTGGAGGGGAGAGGGGCGAGAGTCAAAAATGAAAGTGGGCAATAAGGACGGAAAGAACCTACCGAAAAGGACCGGAAAAACTTCTGCCCTGGAACGAACGAGCGAGTAGACGGATCGAGCCGAATCGCTGCATGGTTGGTCTGCCGTTTCTCGCAAGGCAGGAGGGAGAAAACTGCGGGGGCGGCAGGGTGCAGTACTCGTACTACAGACAGGACTTCACCCCAGCGGGGAAATGTGATATATTGCAGGAATTTAGGGTGGGGGGAAGATGGTAGAGGTTTCCTCTTTCTTTGTGCTTGTGACGCCGATTGAGTACTCGTAATCGAATGACGTTCGTGAACATAGCTTTTACTGCACACGGCCGGAGTCTAGCTTTTTTGCCCGAACCTCGAGATCATGCAATAGTGGTCGTGTTCGCAAACGTCGTCCAATTACGAGTACTGGTAGCACTAGGGGTAGGTTGGTGGTGCAGGAGTTTTTACTCTTAGAAATTAGTAGACAGATACTGCGCTGTACTGGTATCCAGATACATTCATTCATTACCGGTCACTTCGTGGATTTGCCATGTTATGTTATTCTTCCTTATGACACCCAAGTACCCGGTTTACTTCTATAACTTACTCCTTTCCTTCCTGCTCCTTCAGACTTGATCATTCGCCCCATGCCGTGCATCTCGCCGAGTGACCGCCAATGTCCGGCCTCAACTCCCACTTCACCCCGGAAAGCCCCGACAACAATCTGCAACCCACACGCAGAGAAATCCTCCCGCCAAGTTATGCCAATCCTTACGGAGAGACATCCCGTAATCCATCCACCCTCCATGTACCAGAATCCAACCATTCAAGAACCCACAAAATCTTGAACACTCAAATTGCTTGTAGGCAGATGCGGATGCGTGAGCGTGAATGCAAAAGCAGGCGCTTGCGTGGCCCTTTTCTAGGAACCAAGCAGGATCCTGCAGATCTTTTTTTATTACTGGTATCACAAAACTTGCAAGCTAACTCGAAGCAATACTGTTTTTTGTTTTGTTTTTTTCTCTCTTTTTTTTTTACGTTTTGAGGCTTAACTGGATGACATCAGTCCGCTTTTGCCCCTCTTTCCCCGCACTCTGGACAAACCTCACTTCTTGCAGATCCCTTCTGCTGATTGACGGTTCGTTGTGTTTTCTTGTTCCTTGCTTGATCCGGAAACCAAAACGAAAGGCCCGGAGAAACGACCAGACATCTAATTCCACGGCTATCTCAGCCGAAACATTTCGACAGAACTTGATTCAGAAAACTTCCGAAAACTCGAAAGAAAGGCATTTCTCCTCCACAACATATACTAGTACCAGAATTGGAAAAGTTTGTTATTAATCATGTCCAGTAAGTCTCACACTTCGTTGAAGGAGTACCGGGTACCAGCCACTGGGGCAAGACCGACTGGTATCACGCATTATTAGACTCACAAGAAGAATTGGGAAAAGGTTTTGTGTAATATAGTGAAAATTAAAGCAGAAAAAGTGTTATGATGGAGGAGAATAGATCTTTCTAACGTCGTTTACCCACATTAGACAAACACTTCGTCAACGATCCCGTTCATCTCTTGAATCTGGCCCTGAGTTCAGCCCCACTAGCGAATCCATCCGTGGCTCTCGATGAGGAGAACAAAATCGTCTATTGCAAGTCTCCTCCAGAATCTCATGCTGGCCGAGTAGCAATCATCTCGGGCGGGGGAGCGGGCCACGAACCTAGCTTCGTATCGTGAGTTTTTTGTTTTCCCCCATAATTTACACCTTTTCGTCCATTTCGCTCGATAGGCATTCTCTGTCCATGGGGGAAGGGGGGGTGGAAGCAGAAGAAAAGAATGCCTGCAACAGATCACGAAACTGCACAGGCCCGAAGAAAGATAGGATCTAATGGCTGATGTGTTCCCTACAACACTAGTTTCGTTGGAGATGGCGTCCTCCGAGCCGCTGTTTCTGGCTCGATTTTCGCTTCACCATCAGTGAAACAGATCTATAGCTGCATTACTCGCAGGGTGAATCCAAACTCTGGGGTCCTCCTCATCGTGATGAATTACACAGGGGACATCCTGCACTTTGGTCTCGCCAGCGAGAAAGCGAAGGCCGCTGGCATAGATGTGGACATGGTAGTGGTTGCCGACGACGTTGGCGTTGGTCGAGAGAAGAACGGGAAAGTCGGTAGACGCGGAATTGCGGGAACAGTCCTGGTTCATAAGATTGTTGGAGCATTGGCTGCTACTACGGCGGGGGCTTCTTTGAAGGAAGCTTCGGCATTGGCCAAACTTGTTGCAGCTAATCTTGTGTCTGTAGGTTCGTCACTCGCTCATGTACACGTGCCCGGTCGAGCGATAACTGCCGACGAGGACGAGGGGGCACTCAAGCCGGATGAGATAGAGATCGGCATGGGAATTCATAATGAGCAGGGGTATAAGCGGGTCAAGACCCCCGAGCTTCCGGAGCTGGTTAGGATACTCCTAGACCAGCTCTTGAGTAAAGAGGATAAAGACAGGAATTATCTTGAAGATGTGGAGAATATTGAAGGCTGGGTTCTTATGCTCAACAATCTTGGTGGTGTAAGCCCTCTAGAGATGGGAGCAATTACCGCAGAAGTCTCAAAGCAGCTTGGTAGGTTAATTCTGGGCAGCAGGTTAGAGGGCCTATGCTAACCCAATTACTCAGACTCAACCTACTCTATCAAGCCAAAGAGGATCTTCTCCGGCGCTTTCATGACCTCCCTTAATGGGAATGGTTTCAGTATCAGCTTGCTCAGACTTGTAGACACAGGCCTTGGTGAAGCCAAGTCGATGCTAGACCTCCTCGATGCACCCCACGAATGTCTTGGGTGGTCCGCCCCAGTCAGGCAAGAAACTTGGGCCAATAAGGACAGGCAGAACCAAATCTCAGAGAGTGATGCAGAAGGAGAATCAGTCCCGCCCTCAGGACTGAAATGTACGCAGTTCATGTCCCAACCTCTCAGATCTTAGCCAAACTCTAATACGACCTCCTTCTCTCAGTGAATGTCAACCAATTTTGCCACACCCTCTCTAACGCCCTCAAAGCCCTTATAAAAGCGGAACCGGAGATCTCCCGCTACGATGAACTAGTCGGTGACGGCGACTGCGGTTCCGCCTTGAAAAAGGGCGCCGAAGCCATCCTTCAGTTAATCAGCGCCAACAACATCAGCCCAGACGCCGTAATCACCATCAGCGCACTAGCAGAAGTGGTAGAGGCAAACATGGACGGAACTTCCGGTGCCCTATACTCGTCAGCCCACCCATCTATCACTAGTTATCACTCGAAGAGCTAACCAAAAAAAATGACAGTATCTTCCTAAACTCCCTTGCTAAAGCCCTCCGTGGAGCTGGAGAGGGCGAAGTGAGCTTGGGGGTATGGGCCAACGCGGCTATGGCGGCGCTGGTCTCGTTGAGGAAGTACACCCCTGCGCAGCCCGGGGACAGGACGTTGGTCGATGCACTGCAGCCGTGTATTACTTCGTTGGCCGAGGACGGAAACGTTGGCAAGGCGGCAAAGGCTGCGAGGGAGGGCGCTGAGAGTACGAGGGGTATGAAGGCGTCGCTTGGGAGGACTGTCTATGTGGGTGATGTAGGGGATACCCCAGATCCGGGGGCTATTGGAATCGCGGTGCTTATGGAGGGATTGGCCGAGGCGGTTTGAATGCCTGTTGGGGGCGACTAGTGATACGGGATACCTTAGATCATGGGGGTTTGAATTGATTGGTTGTGGCTTACGGGCGATTTGCTCTTCTTAGTTCTGCATGAGATTGTGGAAGGGCGGCTTCTAGTGCAGTAAAGCAGGCGCCGAAGGCGGGATTCCCGCGGGAGTAGGCACGAGTAAGGGATTGTAAATTTTTTAAAAGGATAGCAGGCCTACTTAACTTAATGCTCTGATCCTGAAAGTCGACGGGAAACCCCAGGAAATGGAGCTGTTAATAGCTATCAAGAACCACAAAAAAGCATGAGCGAGTTTCGAACGAACCATGCAAGTGATCCAGCATACCTCCTCCACATCCACAACGCTCGCAACGATATTATGCCCCCCTCCATGCCCCTACTACCACTACAATGCCTCGCGAAGAACACTCAACCGGACAGCGCAACACGAACCATACCGCAATCTATACCTCACTCTCGGGCACCTAAGTGGTCACGGCAGAGATTACGACCAAAGTGTGCCGAAGACTTATATATGACGTACGATATAGCGAGTACCAATCACGTATAATATTTAAAGCGGACCCCTTTCCCATAACTTAGCTCCGATCGACGATAGTACCTCTGTCGACACCTTACAAGATGAACCTCCCACACCACCTCACTCAACAAGTACTCGAGTACAGTATTGTACCTCCTTCCACCCAGGTTCCCAACTCATCAACACATACTGTACATGCATCACCAAAAATCACCCCACTCCCTACCAGCCCGCAAATCAGGATTGTTACCGACCATGGTAAATCCCGAACCGGCCTGCACATCCGCCCGCCCACCCGTCCTCATGCTAAATTTACTTGCCCTATCGATGGTTCCATCATCCACACACACAACATATCGCGTAACCTTTGATACGATTTACCCAAAGCCCTTCTGAAGGAAGAAAGTCTTGGCGATGAGTGAGCGAATGAGGCTGAAATGATCTGCGTCGGGGGCTTATCTTGGCATGGTTGTCATCGAGATAAGGAGTCGATGAAATACTTAAGCGAGGGCAACGCTCCTTCCAACCAGTGAATCGCATCTGAGACACTAGAGATCCCCGCTTGCGTTTCCTACGTGACCTTACTCACCCGAAATGAGTTCCCGAACCAAAGAGGATTTTGTGCCGGCGCTCCTGGTGATTGATTTTCAGGAGGATTTTTGTCCGCCGGTTTGTTTGCTCTTTTTGTTGTTCCCGGCAGTGTTGGGGCTGACTGCGGGGGCGGCGTTAGAATGGATCACTAGGTGTACAAAACGGTCGCGACATTGCGCCCATCGTAAACGCACTGTTGCTGCTACCATTTGCATTGAAGGTTGCTACCAAGGATTGGCATCCGAGGGATCATGTCTCCTTTGCTTCGAATCATCCACCGCCGGATAATATTCCGTTCGTATCGAATACTACGGTTATCCACCCTGATGGTTCGAACAGAAAGTACACGACGCTCTTATGGCCAGATCACTGTGTGCAGAACACCCGTGGGGCTGAGTTGGTTCCGGAGCTAGATATCTCCCGCATCGGCGCAGTGATAGAAAAAGGCCGAGATGCCCGGGTGGAGATGTACTCTGCCTTCACAGATCCATTCCACTTACCGCCGTTTACACCGGAGTCTACGAGTGTGTCTACTTCGGACTTGCCCACGATGCTTCATGAGAAGGGCATTACGGATGTGTTTGTTGTAGGGCTTGCACAAGATTTCTGTGTTAAAGAGAGTGCCATTGATGCGGCTAGGTTTGGGTATAGGACGTTTGTTGTGCGTGAAGGGACGAGGGCTGTTGTGCCGGGGATCGGGTGGGATAAGGCCGAGGAGGATATGGTTGCTGCGGGAGTGAAGATTGTTGGGATTGAAGGGAGGGAGATTGAGAGGGTTAAGGGGTGTGGGAAAGAGGGGGATTGAATGGTTGGTTTTATTTTATTTTATTTTTATTTTTTCACCATTCACCAGAGGGTGGTTTGGTTGCTCGAGCGAAGAGGATGCATGGGGATGGTATCACGACATACAACTCACCCTCTGGGAATGTGGATGACACGCGGGACGGGGGAGAGTTGTTCGTTACTTTACTTACCTTTTTTTAAAGGATATTTCCCACGCTGGCTTCTAGAGTTGCAATGGGGGGGGGGGGGGCTTGGGAAGTTGTCAAGTGAATTTACCTCTATGGTTTTATATTTATGAGGAATTGATACATACAATAGTTTTCACACCCTCCCTCACAGTAAATTTCCGCACAGTAATCTACAACTCGCAGCAGGGAGAGGTGGCGTTTTTCATATTGCAGAATTGTCGAGGGTTGAGTGTGGGGCAGACCAGTCTCAATGGAGGCTCAAAGTGCGTGTCTCAACGCGTCGCGTCGCGCGAGGGACGAAGAACCACGGGAACTTCCCCCCTCAGGGCAAGTCTTGCTGCGCGTCGAGCCACAAGCCTCCTCTTTTCGCTCAATTTCCATTTTCGCCGTCACATTCCGGGGGTCGGGAAGAGGGAGGGATAAGGGAGAAGGAGGCGCCCTCTCTTGTGCTCACACTTTTAGTGTTGCCTCCTGCCCTTCCCTCCCACCTTCGCTACTACTCAACAGTATACTCCTCCACACCTTAGGGAACTCTCTCCCATAACTTTTTATAACTTTTATAACCTTTAATAGGTCATTCCTTTAGAAACAAACTCCTAGACAACCCCTCTGCTCCGCTTTGTCGCTCGTGGTTTCCCCTCATCTGACGCGCCCGCGCTCGAACCACCGTTATCTTGGCTCAACACTTCACACGGTGCGTCCGATCAACGAAGTAGAGCGCACCCTACACGATATCCAACTTCTGGCAGTGACTCTTCTGCTGGCTGGAGATTCTAAATGACTTCAGCCATGGGGCCTACGCCGCCTGGGTCTTCAGCTGGTTTTCAGGGCGACAATGTTGGTCAATCATCGTCACGTTGTATGAGATGTACGCGTCCCAACGCACCGCCAGATAGGCAGTCACAAAAGGAAAACAAAGGTGCTAACTATTCATAGTGAAAGTATCCTATGCGTTCGACGATAAGAATAAATCAAACTGTCTTGCGAGATGGCCGCACTTGATTACCACCAGGGTGGTTGAGCTGGATAAGGACACGGTGGTGGGAGCTGTGGAATTCAAGACTTGCATATTGAGCATGATTTCTGCGAGGTCGGGATCATTACATCTATGTGGGATTGAAATGGCTGATTTGTGGTTAGTCCCGAACTCGTAGCAACTCTAGGGCAGGATTACTCAGTCTACGCGTACGATTACTCCGAGGTTGGAGTTCCCTTGGTTGGTTGTGGCATGCTTTCGTGGGCGATGGCGACTGTCAACTCGAACAATCCCTCGACAAATGCCTCCATGATTACGGGGCGTGTTGTATCCAACAGCTTTGGGTTTTTCAGCAATGATGGAGTCAAGGAAACCTTGAATGTCAAATTAAAGCTCACGCCGGTCAATACTTTTACGCAAGCGCAATTCGTCGAGTCTGTACACGCCTATAACGCTCTTTCGAAGGTGATACCTGGTGGCTTTGATGCATCTGCTTGGACGAATTACCTTAATGCAAATCCACATATATTAGCTCCTCCTGGGAGCCTAACGTCAACTGCATCTAAGGTCTCTCATAAAGGCGCTACCCCTCAACCGCTGCCATCAGGAATGGGAGATTGTAATCCTACTTCTGGGGAGGAAAATGGTGAACCTCCGCAGAAGAAGGCTAAGACGGGGTCGACTAGGGTAAGGAAACCCAACAATGGTAATCGGAAGAAGAAGGTGGCTGCTACGGTAGCACCTGGAGCCCCTCTCGAGTCAATTCCAGAGATGCTTCCGTTGCCTCCGACCCCTCAAGCGAAAGAAGACATGTCACCTCCACCCCCTCCTTCACAGCCGTCTCCTACACCGACACCCCCTGAGCTCTGCCAGGCAATGCCAAACAATAACCCGATGACACCCATGCCAACAACTGTGTTTTCTCCGGCGTATGCAAACTCACCTCCCCGAACTGTAGACGCGAGGACAATGAGGTCGTCACCACCGACTCAGCTCGAGCCATCTAGAAATGAGATATCACCCACTCCTACAAGTCCCGTTCTGCCATCTCTTTGCCCAGATGTACCGTCACCGGATGATCTAGAGCGACGGTTGGATGCTCTCTTCGAAGAGGAGGAAGAGGAGCTTAAGCCTCCGTTTGCAAGTCTTGAACAGCCGGTGGCAACAGTGGAGACAACGCCGGAAGAGGTGAGCCTGGTAGGTAATCAGCCAATAGCTTCATCTATGTTGGAGCTACCGAAGATCCCCATGCCTGTTTCTTTCCCCGATAATGTCCATATGAGCGCAGCTCCTTCACCCGATTCGACACGAGCAATTGCAAAGTCCAAGCCACAAAAGCGAAAATATCCTCGGAAACCAAAGCGGTTGATGTCTGATGCGGCAGCATCCAGTGAATTGGGAGAAGATAGGGAAACTGCTAAGAGATCGAGGAGCGAACGACCGCAACCCAAGCCTCGTACAGCTGCTCATGTCAAGGAGAGGATTGAAATGCAATTGGTTCAGGCAGTGACTCAAGGGAAAATGCCGAACTTTTGCATGAATTGTGGCGCGATTGAAACGCCTACATGGAGAAAGGTCATGATTGCTAGGGATGACAATGATGAGGATACCAAGGACAAGGAGGTAAAGGCTGAGAAGGGCGAAAAGGAGATATTACTTTGCAATCCTTGTGGACTCTGGCACGCTTCGCATAAGACTATGCGCCCGCAAGACTACTGGGATGGAAAGAAGGAGGAGCCCTCGGCACCGGTCAAGAAACCTCGAGTGAGAAAACGCAAGCAGCCAGCGACAGCTAAGCAGATGCTCAAGCAAGCTCAGCAACCGACTGCAGCGCAACTACCGGGACCTCTTGCTGGACCAATTGTAGTGCTAGATGAGGAAACGCCTCGTCATGCGCCGGCGACGGTTCGGAAGGTTCTTGCAATGACTCCTCGGGGGACAAGATCTGTAAAGGGGTGTAACCCGGAATGGGAGGCTGCTTCCCAAGCTGCGAAGCGTGCTGTCCAGTCTAGCCCTATCAAGCCCGGGAGTGCAGATAGTCCCATCGACTTGGATAGCCTTGAGTCGAAGTCAAAATCACCAAGACGATTGTTGTTCACGAAACCTAACGTTAATGGCGCTACAAGTCTGCGATCACAGGGTTCTGGTGATGGGGACCTGACAAGTACATCTTTCCAAGGGATGACTCCAGCAGGAGACGTCGAGAAGGAGAATCGTGCTCCAGAAAGCTTAGAGCCAAGTGCCCCTTCAGGCGCCACTGTGCTAGATAAACCAACAACCCCCCAGAAACGAAAGGTAGTCCCCCTATACCCCCGAACGCCCATCCGAACTGGTAGCAGAGCAAGCCTTGGGTCGCCTAGCCCCTGGAACGCCGCCATCTTCTCTTCCGCCAAAAAGACGGTAAGCGGACTCTCACCCAAACATCGCCACCTCTCCTCCCCACAGCGTCGAAATCTCTCCCCGACATCAGCTTTCCTAGAGAAGCTTCTAGAGGGTGCAGATATCGACACTGCTTCAAGGAACCTTGAAGAAATGTCTACCGATATCCTCGGTACTTCACCAAACCAACACCACCTCCCGGACTCGGCCTTCAATTTTGGCGACGATATATTCGGCACAGACATGACCATGCCCAGCTCTCCGCCACTTTTTAACCTAGACGGCGTGGTGGGCAATGATACTGTGAGCAATGCCCTTTGGAGTGAGTTCTTGCCGTCGACGCCGGACATGGGTAACATGACCTGTGGACTTGACATATTCGAGGATATTCGCGGGGTTGCGGCGCCAGAGGAGGAGCGGGGTGAAGGCGTTGGTGTTGGCGATAGGGATGAAGGACAGAGGAGTGAGAGCAGTAGTGTTGTGCCAACGCCCTCTACGACGAGTGGTGGCAGAGTGGACTTTTCGTCGTTTATCGACGATGTATCAAAGGCTGTGGCCGCAGATGTTGGGGAGTAGACGGTCGGGTGTACACTGGTTGTTGGCTTTGTTTTTTACTTGGGTTTGGTTTTCCTATCTATTATATTTCCCTTGATTTGTATCTACCCGGCCCAGTGTATGTAAGTAAGCGGTGCCTACGAGTGGATGACGTGATGAGAGGTTAAGCGGTGTCTTGCTTGTTTCATGTATTATTACTATTATTCCCCTTCTTCCCCTTTTTATTTCATTTCATTTGTGCTCCTACTACTATTGCTATACCGTTTGCGTTTGTTTCCTTGGGTTCGCTGGTTGGCTGGGGTGGTATCTGGAGTAGGTATTTTCTTTTTCTTGTCAAGTTGGTCTTTATCACATTTTCTGAATCCTTCTTGCCCCTCCCCCCTTCCTCTCCTTTGCTTTTCCATTAGTTCATTGTATATGTGGGCAAGGTGGGTTACTGTTATGATATTACGGGATTTTTTGACCCCCCTTCTGCGCCACCGAAGAGAAGGGGAGGCGAGAAAAGTGAGCTGCGGCGGACGAGGGGAGTAGCTAGGTAGACTTAGTAATAAATATGATTGTATTTTTTGCCATATGCGTGCATGGAGGGTGGTGGAGCGTTCTTTTGCACAGTGAAGGTAGAGTACCGGTATGCACGAAGCACTGTCACTCAAACCCACCCCTCCCGATCACTGACACCTCACCGGCGCTTGTCCCTTTACGTCCTGTGCCAAGAGATTTTTTGTCGTGACCACCGTCTCAAGTCGCTTCTCCAGAACGTTATCAACCGCACACTCCGACAAATGGATGAAAACATTAACATAACATAACCTCAACCGCAGCATATTTTTGTTTGCTTTTATACAGTAGTATAATATATTTTTATTCCATCTTGCAAAAAAACCCTAACCCACCTAACTTACCTGCCTACCAGCAGGATAACTTAAGTCCCAATTCCCCAGGGGTGTTTTTTTCCCTGAACATTACTCGAAATGTTTGAGAGCTAATTGACACTTCTCCCAGGCGATTGATTGATTGCTCGGGGGGGTTGGTTCCCGGGTTCAGAAGTTATTTCAGTCCGCTTCCCTACCCCCACACTTCACAATGGATTATGCAGGTATCATAACCAAATTATTATCGAGCGATCTGTGCACAGGAAGGAAGGGTTGGGAAGGGCAGAAGAAAATCCTGCCGGGTATATATGTGAGAGGGCTGGGTGGGGGATTGATAAGAAGCATTTAGATTTCTTCAACATACAGGCTGTCAGGGGGCGATGTTGGTGAGTGATGCTATTAAATTGAATTAAATTTTGTTATTATTATATCTCACCGGTTTGTGGGATGGGATTCAACTTTGGTTGTGATATATGTAGCTTGGGTACGGAAGGTGAGGTGATAGTGGCAAGGGTGAAAAAGAACGTGGGGGGGGAGGAACTGCGCTGTACGAACATAAAAAAAAGTATGAAATGTAACTATAATACCGATGCAGACTCTCCGCCTTGCAAGCATATATGGAAATGGGGTCGCGCTAGCAGAGTTGGTCTGTGAATGCGCAGTCTTTTTATCACCACCACTAGCTCTGGAAATGTACTATCCTATTATTTCCCCTTCTGAGAAGCAAAAAAAGAAGAAAAAAAAGAAAAAAAAGAAAAAAAAGAAGACAAAAAAAACCAGGCAAGATCGGGGGGTATAGATTACTACCAGTAATAATCCTTTGGAACAACAAATACCCCGCCAACTGGGCACTCACCTATAGTACTCACTAGATTTTGTACAGTACTGTACTCAAACATCTGGTTGACTGAATGGAATAGACTGCCCTTGGCTAGTTTACCCGAGTGAGAATCGGTGACGATGATCAAAATGCCCGTGGCGTTGCGTGGGATCAACAGATGTGGTGTTGCTAGTGCTGTGTGCTGTTCTTGGATAGCGAGTCATGCTACGAAGTGAATGTGGTGTTGCAGCTGTAACCGGAGGCTGGGTTAGTAGAGGGTACCGCGGGATTGCCAGTGGTCTTGCGCTGCTTGTGCTGTACAAGTAATTATCACCAAGTATGAATCGTGATTAGAAGATAGTGTTGATACTATTTCGAGAACACCACGATATCTCCCACCCCACCCCACAGATATGTCATATATCCCTCTTCCTCCCTCTGTACGTTTCCTAGCTACTTCTTACTTAGGTGGCATCATTTGGTGGAGCCTCTACATTCGTAACGTCATTGGGTGGTGTCGGAAGGTTCTCAATCGCAGCCCCAAAGGCCAACGGAGAGTCAAGAAGGGTAACATTTGTCGAGGAAGCAGTAATAGGTCAGTTCCTGTTCAGTCAAAGCTATCAGTCGTTAATGATGTCATAATAGTCGAGCCTACTGGTTTCTTCGGAAAACTCAAAAAGCTATGGGGAGTGAGGAAGAGAGTTTCGGTCGAGAAGGCCGTCAAAGCTCCCGTCGCAAGCCCCACAGAAAAGACAGTAAAGATCCAGGCTCAAAGTGTCCCAAAAGAACAAGAGAAAACCAATCACAGATATCTTTCAAGAGATCACCTTGAAATATCAGAATAAAAAGCTTCCCGGGCACCATTCCAACACCGTAATGCGAGCATGCGGGAAAAACAAGCCCATAATTAAACCGAGCTTGGTATGATATATGCATATTTTTTACAACAAGGCTCATGCATTCAAACAGTCAAGAGCAACCATCATCAACCACGGACCCCCATTCCGCCGGCTCTATCCCAATCCACGAATCTCCAGCAAGTAAACAAGCGGTAATCCCCAGAGCATAAAAGCAACCATGAAAAAAGGAGGGAGAAAAAGACGACATCCCACCCCCTCCTCTAACTATCGTAAAAAATCTCCTTATACTGCTGACATATCTCAACCAACTCTTCATAAACCTTCATATCTGCCCCTCCCTCTCCATATTAGCCCCTTCTTCTTCTCCCACCGCACTTCTCCAAGGAGGGAATACCCACCAAGATTCTCCCCAAAATCCGTCGACGTGAGCACCTTAACCGAGAGGTCCGGATTCACCTTCCCTACGATCTCTATCGCATCCCCAATCTTCAAACTCGAATCCTAGGGATCCCTTTCATTAGCCCTCCATTCACCTACTTTGGTTGCTGCCCCGCAAACAGGGGGGGGGGAGGGGGTACTCGGTCCAAATGCGCAATAACAGGCCCACTGGAGTCTAACGTTGCCCCGCCGCCGTGGACGTCCGAGACTTTGCCCACGAGGCGGATGGTTCTTCCGATAAATTGATCGAGGAGGGGGGTGTTTATGCGGGGGGTTTGCTCGGACATTTTCTTTTGCGGGGGGAGGTTTGGTTGGGTTGGGTTTGTTGGTGATGTTGGGAGAGGGGGAACGCGTCGTTGAGCCAAATTGATTTGGCTGAGGCGAACGCATTTCGGCTGCACGCTAAGAGTGTGGTGGGTGCAAGGATTATGTAATTACTACGAGGATTTGCTTTTTTTGATATTGGGTTTTATTTGTGCTGGGTGTGTCTATACCGGGCCCCCTTATGGAAGGAGCCCAAGGACTAGAGAATGCAGGATAGCTTTCAAACCACTAGAAATTATACTCCACTATTCTCTCCCTGTTTGTTCTCCCTCTTCGCCTCCGCCTCCAGCTCCTCCTGTGTCATAAACTTCCTCTTCTTCTTCTTCCATTTCTTAGCCTTCCCCTCCTTCCCCTCCTTCCCCTTGGATCCAACCGGCGCCCTCCCCTCAAAAAATAACGTAAACTGCGCCCCGAATGCTCCATCCGCCTTCTTCCACTCCTTCCCAAACCCCTCCCCAGTCTCCCTAATCTTCGCAGCAAGCTCCTCGGCCTGCTCAGCCTTAACCTTTGCCATCCCCTTCCTCGTGCCAACAATAACCTCGACCCGATTCCCCTTCTGCATAAATTCCCCCATCTTCTTCATCTTGTGCGCGAGATCGTGCTCCGAAATCGCCCACGTGAACTCCAGCACTCTGGTGGTGATAGTGGGCTTCTGCTTTTTGAGGAGCGCCAGGTTCGCCGCTTCCGCATCATGGCGTTCCCTTTCCAGGAGGTGGGCGATGGTCGTGAGCAGACAGGTCGGCGGCTCATTCCGGGAGACGACGTTGGGGTTCACGCACAGGAGGACGTGCTCGCTCCTGTCAAAGGAGTTGATCACATCGTCGAACTTGATGATACCGTGGTGTACCAGGTTGGCGTCTACGTAGCGAATCTCACCATTCAGTGGGATGATGTCCTCGTTTCGGAGTTTGACGTTTTTAGGGATGTGCGAGAGGTCTAGAGGCGGTTCGGAAGCATCGTCGAGGGCGGTGTCGGGAGAGGCCGATTCAATAGCGGTAGTGGGGTCGGTGGCGGTAGCGGTTGCTTGGCTCCCTCTATTTTCCAGTGGTGGTGGGTTTTTCTGGCGGTACTGCGGTTCTTGAGGCTCCAGCGGCGGATAGTCGCTCTCTAGAGGAGCAATGAATCTCGCTCTCGGCGGCGCGGTTGAGAATTGTTTTCGGGGGAGGAGGAATTGGAGTCTCTGCTGGTGGGTTGGTGGTTTGATGAAGGAGAGGCACTGACGGCAGAGGATTTGCCGGCCAAATAGGTACCGCAGCACCATCTCGATTGTGATTTCTGGGATGAGATTGTTTGCGTGCGCCTGGCATACCGTAGAGGTTTTTTGTGGGGACCACAGAAGTGCTAAGAGATTACGTAATTACACCACTCAGCACTCGGTGTCCTCATCCCGCTCCACATTGTGCTCAGGGTAGTTAATGTCATAGATGTATAATAGCTCTATTCTGTGGCGTGCTGTGCTTCCCGAGGCGCTCACTTACCGAAATGCACCACCCCATCAAGATCTTGATCACACGTACCGCAACTAAACCTGTCTTATCGCCTTCATTGATGAGGTTTCTATTACGGCTACCCCCCTTCAGTAGATACTGGACCAGATTTCATAATCCCCTGCTCCGCATACTCACTCCCTCAGGAGAGTAGCTAACCAGCCTACTCCGTCCCAGCGACAGACAAATCCTCATATCCCTCTCCGGGAGTGTCCGAGTGTAACATTTTCCTCGCTGTATGATAGATACTTTCCCCACCCCAAGTTCCCTAAACACAACAGCACGCAGGGAGCAAGCTATTTTATCGAAATACTGTTTCCCTCTATGTCTCTTCCTCACGGTATGATGCCCAAGCATCCTCGAAGCCAAAGCGTAACTGTTACTATACAATAAACCAACAGCGCTCCCCGAGTTTTTGCGGGCTCTTGGTGTCGGGTTATCTGCGTAAGCCGGATAACCCCCCGTTTCCGGTTTTCAATGAGCCACCAAAATAATACAATAAATAAGACATTGTGGTCGAGTGGTTAGGGCAACAGACAAGAAATCTGTTTCGTTCGCAAGTATCATACAGGTTCAAATCCTGTTAATGACTTTTTGTTTTCAATTTTTATTTTTTCCTATTGAGGGAAAAAACCCTAACCCTGGCGATAAGGATCGGTTATCAAACACATGATCGCAGGGGTATGGTTCGGTCTCTTATATCTCTACTTGACCATTCATAAAGTATTCGGATGCCAAGACCGGATATTTGGTATGTCTTGGCGCCAAAGTATCCGAATACTTTATGAATGGTCAAGTACACTCCAGTTACTTGCAGTCAATCCCCCGCAGGACAGCAAGGTCGGCACAATATTTAGTATAAGGGCTCCTGCTATACTCACTAGCCCAAAATCAATGATTTCTTCTCAGGCGGGATGACCTCTGCACCCCCCCACAAATCCCGCCAAGAGCACGGATTTGAAGGTCTTGAGTGGAGTGGTGGCTGTTGGTTTGGGAAGCTTTGGGCTTGGAGGGTTGGGCGCGTTCAGGGTGTTAAGTGGTATTCTTAAGGATAGCTTTCTCAATGGTCGGGCGTCGTAAATACAGGATGAGCACAATCCGACATCATGCGTGTGCTCAATGAGCTTCAAAGATGGACACCACCTAGCACCTACTACCGGAGGAGATTACCACTCTAGTAAACCATACACCATCGCGCCCTACCAGGCCCGTACCCTCCTCAATAAATCTCCCACAGCGAAATCTTCCCATCCTTCGCCCCGCCCGCAACCCAATGCGTTTCCTTGACCCTTTTCTCCCGCCTCTTCTCAACACTAAGCACTTCCCTCCCATCACTATCACCCCCCTGCTCCCCCCCACCGCCACCGCCATCCAGAATCTCTCCAAAAGCAACAGCATAGCATCCCTCCCTATGCCACTTTAGCACTGCCAGCTCCTTCATAGTCTTGATCGAGTAAACCCTGATCCTAGAATCCCACCCGGCTGTGGCAAAGATCCTCCCGTCGGAGCGTATGGCGATGGACTGCTGGCCGTAGTGCTTTGTGTGTATGACTTTGATGGGCTCGTTGGGCGGGGAGGTGCCGGGAGCGTCAGGGGCAGGGGCAGCGGTGAGGATTGGCAGAGGGTGTTTTGCGATAATGGCGTCGGCAGAGGAGGTCATGAAGTATGGGTTTGTCCCTGGAGTCGGAGATATGGAGAGGGATAGAACTAGCTGTGTCAATAACGTTTTTCCAGGAATTGAGAAGGTGGTGGATACTTGGCTGCGAATGCGGCTTATGAGTGTATACTACTTTCCAGGTGCCCTCCGCGCCCCACTTATACACTACTGCATGTCCGCTCTCGTACCCGGCGACTAATACTAGATTGTCTCCAGAGTAGAACATTGATAGTGCCATTGCCATGCCTATCTCACCATATCAACCCCCTCCTCTCTCTCCACAGCGCGCATAAAAACAAAGGAGCACTAACCGGTTTTTACACCCTCATGCCGAACACCCGCATAAACCCTTGCGCCATCCGGAAGCCTCATAACATCAACCTACCCCCCCTCAAACCACTCGCATCATCCGTTAGTCCACACATAACACACACACCCAACACCAATCAACCAAGCGAAGAACCCAACTAACATCCTCAGCCTTCAGCGGCGCCGGCACCGCAACCAAATACCCCTCCCCCCCAGCAGCAGCAGCACACCCCCCAAACCCGCAAAAATTCAACGCATTAACATCCAGCGAAGCCACTAGCCATGGCCTTCGCCTCCAGCCCACTTCACCCTCAACCGGCAACAATACATCCATCCCCTCCTCCTCAACCCTCCACACAAAGAGCTTATTATCCCTTCCATGTCTACTACCCCAATCAACACAAGTCGCCTTGCCGCAGGAAAGCGGTGTACGCACGTGATTATCTTCCCATCCCAGTCACCAACTTTCAGCACGGGGCCCTCGTGGGCCTTCCAGACTGCGGTTGCGCGGCGGGTGTGCAGGGACCAGAGAACCACCCAGCCCGAGGCGTCGGCCGTGGCGAGACGGGTGTTGGAGGAGTAGAAGTGCACGGAGTGGATTTGCGTGGTGTGGCCGCGAAGGATGTAGGTTGGTTGTGCGGGGGCGGTGGCAGCGGGCGGGGGTTTGGAGGTGGAAGATGTGGTGGTGCTGGATAGCATTTAGAGGTATATAATGGGTTTTGGCGCAAAAAGAGTTTGTCCAAGCTGGACCTGTGGGCACCAGGGAGTGATAACCCGGCGTTCTTGCCTCTAGCTAACCAACAGCTAAACCCTAACCCTGAAGGTCCCTGATCACGGAAAATTAGTGTTGCCGTCGCGCAGAGAGCACTACGGTAACTCACTTTAGTTAATTGTGATAGGAAATGCTTTGCTCACTGCGAGGTGTGTACGAGTAATGCTCGGAATACCACAAAATAGGCGCCACTCAGTATGGTCATGATGCAAACAAGAAATTCCGCGTATATTTCTCCCAACTACCGGACCCAAATAAGTTAGTGCTACACATTGCGGTCTCGTCACCTCCCCCCTCCAAGACTCGAGGTAATCTTTCCCAGTAGCATTCTGCTTGTAGCTAACACCCGAGTTATCATACCGTAGGTGCAGCACTGGCATTCTTCCGTGAATACCGGTACTTGTACAAACGAAGGGTAGCTCGCGCCTTTCCCTCGATAAAACCCCTCCCCCTCCACGCTCTCTTCCTCTTTCTTTTTCTAACCACCCGTCACGTCTCTCCCCCCCTCTCCCCTCTCTCCCCTCTTCTACGTTTCTCCATAAGTCACTCTCGGATTCAAATTTCCGCAGTTCAAGTTCTTCACTCCTTCCGGCATTTGATTCTACCTTTGAATCTACACAGTCCTTCTATCTTCTTCATCCCGTTTTCCACTCTCTCCGGTTCACCTTTCTACAGACTGTCGAACACCCACGACTTCTAACTATGATTCCTTCGCCATGATCAAATTTTGCCCGGGGGATTACTGCTGCTGCTTCGGTGAGCCCGCCTCCCCCCTATTGTGGCTTTTTGAATCAGATACCGCATTTTTTAGGCATATCCGGAATGACGCTAAGGGGTTGAGAACATCCAGCCTGCTGTCGAAGCATGTAGTAAACTCGCCCAGGTGAAATAGGCGAGTTTGCTACATGCAGGCTGGATGTTCTCAACCCCTTAGCGTCATTCCGGATATGCCCAAAAAATGCGGTATACTGTGAATTCCCGGGTTCAGCGGCTTGCCAGGTGCTAATTTAGGCAATGCTAACAGTGTCGAGGCTCGAACCAAGCGTTCAGCACGTTACCAAACCCCATATTCAAAAGTTCCATTAAAACAGGCAGAAAAACGTCTAGGATTTCTGTTTGAAGATTTTGATCAGAGTGCAATCACAGTCCAGAACATGTTGGGAGTGATTTCAGCAAAAGCCAATCTTCCGGGGCTCGATGAAGAGGAATTAATGGATGTCAAAAAAAAGTCTACAACCGGGTTGTCGAGTGCGTGGAAGGGGAGGGGTATCCCTCCCAGGCGAACGAGGAATTTCGCAAAGCCTGTGTTAATGACTTAGTCTTCTCGGTCATAATTCCCGTTCTAGCCGCGTTCAGAAGGAAGACGAACCGGAATCTTCGGCTGCGGAGGGAGAAGGAGGTGTTGTCAAAAGATGCCCAAACGGGCGGCTATGAAGAGTTTTTGATGGTAGATGTTCTCAGCCTTGACGATACAAAATATGTTTCTTTGGTAGAGGCGAAAAAGTCCTCCCTAGGGGAGGCCAAAAGACGATGCCTTTTGGCGATGAAGGATATGGGGGACAGCAATGGGGGGGGCGTAGTTTGTGGATTCGTGACGACTGGTGAAGAGTGGCAATTGTTTCGGTTGGAAGATGGGGTTTTTACCCAAACTGATGGTTTTTTCGTGTTGTTCAGGGGCATAGCAAAGGAAGAAGACAGATGGATCAGGGACGCTTCAATTGTCGTGGATTGCGTGCATGCTGCCCTGAGGAGTGCGGGGACCGCCTCCGTGTAGTTGACGTTTTTTGTGGTTGCGCTTTTGCAGGTTTATAAATTTGAAAACTCTCCCCGCTATCACTTGAACCTGGCGTACTAAGTTAGTCATAGGACAGGAGTCAAGTAAAGAGAGGGTCATTGGCCTTTCAGTTGAGGCCGTTGTAATATGCGGTTGCTCGCGTTTTTCGAAACCACCACCGCACCCCTGGAAACCCACAACTGACAAACATCACCACATCATTCCCTCACAAGCTTAGGGGCTGTTTGGCGTGACAGCCAACCATGGTTTACAAACCGTGGTTTGAAAATTCAACCAATCACAGCTCTTTAAACTTCTTATGTAATCAAATTTCAAGGCTCCTGATTGGTTGAATTTTCAAACCACGGTTTGTAAACCATGGTTAGCTGTCCCGCCAAACAGCCCCTTAATTGTAGGTAGATAGAGGCAGCTATTAAAGTTAATGGATAGCATAGCGTATGCCGATTTCCATGAATATTTATATTTTTTATTTTTTATTTTGGTTATCAGTATCATTGGGTTGATAGGGGAGTAGTAGTCCTGTCATAACCAAAGGTTTTTCCTGTTGCATTGTCTTCCGTTAATTTTGTCCACGCACAATAAATAAATAATCACAGATTTTACACCTTCTCCCCCTTCTCCAGTACTTCGGCGTCAGTGACACTTTTTCTCGTCATCATAGCTCGCTAGGCTGACAACGATACGATCTCACCCCACCAGTCCCACCGACTCCGGAGAAACGTTCTTCCGTTTGGGCACCCCAAACCTTCACAACCGAGAGGCAGAAACATAAATACCACACTCCCCTCCCACACCCAACTCAACAATGCCCCCGGTAGCCCGTCTAGTACCCTGGCGCCACCCTTCGGACCTACGCAACCTAAAGTCCTGCTTCTTCCCGACTTCACACTCCCCCTCCACGACCCCGGATGCAGACCCTCGTCAGCAAGCAATTCAAAAAGTCCGTGCCTGGGGCACGCGCATGCGCATCCCGCACTCAATCGAGTCCACGGCGCTCCTCGCACAGGCAGTCCTCACAGACACGCCGTCGGCATCCCAGCTCTCCTCGCGGCTCTGCTATGCCAGCGCTCTCTGCCGGTAAAAACTTCCCCTCCCTCCCTCCCGTTTCGTGCAGAACCAACTGACACCGGGTGGTGGTGGCAGCTTCGTAAACGGTCTCCTAGACCCCGCTCAGACCTCCACATTTGCTCTACCAATGCACACGCTAGCCAAAACCCTAGGCCTACCAACCTCCTTCGTCGAGATCCGGCACGCAGCAACACACGAAGCCCTCCCCAGCCTGCCACTGCTCCGCGCAGCAACTGCTCGAGCGCTGGATTGGCTATGGGAAAACTACTGGTGCAGCCTCTCCGACTCCAACTCCGACCCGGAGCCCGTAGAGGAGGAGGAGGGGGGGGGGGGAGCGAAAGCCCGTTCCCTCCTGAAATCCTTCCGCTCGCTCCGGCGCGCCGAGCCCGCCCGTCCGCTGCGGTCCGGGGACAGGCGCGAGGAAACGAAACTCGCCATAGGCCTAATCAGGGAATGCATCTGCGTCGCCGGCGATGGCTTGGTGGAGGCACTGCTGGAGGAAAAAGCGCTGATCCCCGCCGGGAAGCACAAGTCTTCCTCGATGAAGGGTGCAATACTCCTCTGGACACCGCTGCTCGATGCGCTCGATGCGGACGTGCCGGAGTTTGGGAATACGCTGTTGTTGGCCATGCTGGAGAGTTTGAAACATGCCGCTGCTGCTGCTACGCAGCGGCGGGAGTTTGCGGAGGCGGTTATGGCTTGGTTGGTGCATCTGACCGCTAGTAATACTAACGCGAAGAGTGGGTTTGGGACAAATCCGGATGCGCCGATTGATCTGGATGGGTTGGCTAAGCAGTGTGTTTTGTGTCCGTCGGAATGGTAAGCTTGTGCTAGTCTGGGGAGGAGGGTTTTCCTTTTTTGTGTGGAAGGGAGGTAGGCTAACGGGGAAGTCACAGGACTATGAGGCTGCTGAAACATTTGTTGAAGGAGCACGCAGTGCTGAAGGGGAGGTATACTGGGCTTGTGGAGATGGCCGAGGCGCAGGTTGTGTTATCACGGGATTTGGGGGTCGAGATCGAGGAGAAGATGAAGAAGAGGACGTCGAAAGTGGACAGGGGAGAAGGGAAAACGCAGCTTCTGGGGAAGAAGAGGTCTATCCACGACGTCGAAGAGGAGGTCAAGATGTTTGAGGCCAGGTATGAAGCTATGAAGAAGATGCGTCTTTCACGGAATTCAAGGAGCACAATTCCTACATCGATACCGGAGGGTGATAAAGAGCCCATCGATGGCCGGGAAGGTGAGATTGTTATTGGCACGTGGAAGAGATGGAGTGGAAAGTGGGCGCCTAGGCCAATTGGTGTAGTATAACACATGTCACAGTATCAGATTATGGTGGTGCCCTTTTGCAACTTCAATAGAGCATGTTTAATGTGCCTTTCAATTTCCACTCCTACGGTATCCATTTTAGGCCTTGCCAACTCCTCATGTATGCCAACATACTAGTCTTCTTCTTCTTTCTTCCCCCTTCCCTCCGGTAGCCGTAAATGCAATTTTAAACGAGTCGATACTCACCCAAACCACCATGATGGTATACGCAAAAGAGAAACGAAACAATCACCCAGCCAAAGCGAAAGACCACAGCCCGTATCAAGACGAGGTTGCTGGCTGTGGGGCGGCTGGAATTGAGGATGATGAAGCAGATTCCCCTCCAGCACTGTCCCCTTTAAAGAATTTGTGAGACGCGTGCTTTTTATAGTAGTAATTCTGAGGTCCGGGTCGAAGCTCTTCTGGGATGGATTCTAAGGCTCTATCGCGAATGGCATCAACACTTTCTTGATTGTTGGAGTCGCGGTTCCAGATCATGATGAGGTGAGAATTGAAACGGACGCTGATGGAAACTCCGCAGATGTCATCTCCTGGGATTCCGATTAGCATTTGTCCAATTCAAGAAGGGGAAAGTGTAGAACGAACCCTTATGGACGACCTCCTGCAAGACCTCACCAATAGCCATCATTAGAATCTCTTTCCAGAATTCTTGTGAATTGGCTTTAGGAACCCGGAATATCCAGGCACCCCCATTCTTGTTTCTCGAGTCCTCCCTAAGCGAAGGTATAAAAATAGGAATAAGCTTTCTCGACACCCCACAGTACAGAATGAAGATATACCATACCAGATAGGTTTCACATTCTTCTTGAACAAATGTAGCGAGTCCCTTAGAGGAAGTGTGGTGAACGGGGTATTGTTATAAACCTGCCAGAATGTCTATACCTATAATGTTAAACCCCTCATTCGGAAAGCCTTAAAAGATGTTCATGATAGTTACCTGAACGGTACTAATCCCTGCAATCTCCTTCAACTGATCCTCCCACTCTTCCTCGTTCGTGTTCGAATTCCTAGAAATTCACAACCAATCAGCACCAGGATTGGAAAGCCCCAACTCTCATTTGGTTTATACCGACGCTTGCTCTGGTAGGGCAGGAGGGGGAGGGGAGGGCATTCTCACCTATCATGCCAAAAGACCCATTCATGCCTCAAGGGATACGGCCTGAGTTTCTTCAACATGTTCTTTCGGAGCTCCGCCCTTATCCCACCGCTATCCCCGGGCCCAGCAGTCGGCGAGGAGCCATTAACCGTAAGGGCCGGGAGTGAAGAGGAAGAAGGGGAAGAACTAGGTGTCGTCGAACTGGCAGCGGTAGCAGCCATCCTCTTTTCTCTTTGCAAGGAAGTGGGGTTCTAATTACAAAGGTGGGTGGGGAGCTTCAAGCAACGAATAAAGAACGAATAGAAAGTGTAAAATAGGTATTAGAAGACAGCCTTGTTGATCAACAAAGGGAGGAAGAGGAGGGTGGAGTTCTTTGTGCTGGGCGAGATTAGGAATGAACCTCCAAGAAAATGGACAGCAGGAAGGAAGAGGAAGAAGTGGAAGGAGAAGAAGGATGGGGCAGAGAGAGAAGGAAGGAAGGAAGGAAGGAGGAGAGAGAGAGGAGAGGTTATTATGTTAATTGGAGGCGCCTGACCGGCCTCTTCCTTGTCCTACCGACGGCGGCGGTTGGAGGGGTTTGAACTGGGGCTGTTGGATGATGGGAAGGAGGGGCACAAAACTAATCGGAAAGTGTCGCCATTCGCGAGCCGAACGTTTGAAGTTGACGCGTACTCGAGTGCCAGAGAGTGATCATCTGTGCCACATCCCTGGGTGGAGCGCATTGGGGGACGGGGAGAGCTGTCTTTCTGTTTGCAGTTTGGACCTATAAACCCGGGGTATAGTTCACTTTGGCATCCGACCGTATTGTGAGGGAGGAGAGTGAGAGTACGTGTATGTGGATGGAGTGCTATGAATAATTGAATAAAGTTGCTTTAAGCGCCCAGCGGACCACAGCAGATACGAGTACTTCTCCATCTACGGCACTGTATCTTCCAGGACTGAGCTTCTGCCTACCGCACAGCACTTGTACTGTGCTCCCTAAATATCGGACCTGAATAACAACATCCCTTACGAGTATAATATTGTAGCTCCCCTACAAGTACTGTACCCGTAGCTTAGCTCCCATATTTCGCTCACTCCCCTAGCTAACGGCATGGTTCTGAGCATGTTGAGGGAGGTTCAGTTGGCCAGTTAACCTGGCTAGCTTCCGGCTGTAACACGCTCAGGATTGTAGCACCACACCAGCCCATCTGACCCACCCACCATCTACTGGCCCATCAAAACCGCCCCCATGAATAATAGCCGTAGAATACCCACTGCACATTGCTCTGTAGCAAGCACGTACAGCACCGGTAAAGTATGAGCCTGCATGCCTCCGGTGCTGTATGTACCCCTTACCCGTACCCGGTGTTCGAGGGCTCAAGGTACTTGTCCCAGGCCATAAGTACCCGAAAACAGGGATTAAAGAAATATATGGCAAAACATCCGTGCGTGTCTGTGCCCCCATAGGAATGATCCCCCTCCATTTTCGGGTACTTATGGCCTGGGACAAGTACAGGTGCCGGACAATGCATATAATAATATTTCCTCACTCGAGTACCGTACTGAGTACGAGTACTGTACAGTGGGTGCCGCGAGGGGAGTAGCCGCATACAGTAAGTTACGGGTGTTTCAAAACAGCCCTTGCATCGGCCCACATCCCCAAGCTCATCCACCCATCCCCACCATCCATCCGCACCACCACCACCGGCCATAGCCAAAAAATCAAAATCAACAAAATGCCATCAGACGGGGAGCAAGGAAAAGGGAAAAAATCGAACCCATCTCACCCCCTCGTAACCGACGAAAACGAACATGTCCCATCGCCCCCACCATCCAAAAAGCCGAAAATGACAGATGCAGATACGTCATCGGATTGTGCGTACAATGTTTTTCCCTTTTCTCTCTCTTCGCAATTGGTAGAGTCCGTGGCGGTGGTTGTGGTAGCTGATGAGGGGGGGAGGTTGGCATGATAGTAATGTCTCGGCTGAACGCCTTCCTACCAGCAATGGAAGCGGCGAACAAAGACCTCCAGGGAGAGATTGAAGATGGGACGGTTGGGGAGCGGAATATTGAAGTGCTGGATGGGGAGGAGGGGAGGTATATTGAGATGGTGAGTGAGCGAGGGTGTGTTCGGACCTAATGGGGCTAATAGAGGATGGGTCGACAGAATCTAGGGTTGGGCGTTTTGGAGGAGAAGAGGGATGGGGATTCATCCGAGGCTGGTGGAGACGAGAGCGAGGGAGCTGAGGAGGCGGAGGATGAAGAGGACCATGACATACTCTTGAAATTGCTCAACTCCAGTAAAAGGCATGGAAAAGGGCCTCGCGGAAAACCGTCTATTGAGGTTGTTGAACATTCTCAAGACACGCCTACGCCTGAGAAGCAGGTGGCTCATCGTGCGGGTGCTGAAAGCAAGTAACTCGGAATAGAATTGTTTTTATCTGGTTTCTTGGAAATGATCGCTCGGAAACGGTAATAATAGTAATAATAATACAAGTACCTAGTTTCCATGATTCTGGACCACTCCGACTCGCTACCCTTCGCCACAACGTGCCTGAAGATCCCGTATTACAAGTATCATTGTAAGCCGGCAACCCAAAAGAGAGAGAAAGATGTGGAAAAGGAAGAGATATGTAGCGAATACCCATTTCATAGCGTTTCACTTCCCCACACTTTGAAATTTTGGTACACTGCATGCCGTGCAGTACACAGTACAAGACGCTAGCCAAGCCCAAGAGCGCTAGGAGGGGAGGGGATAACAAGAAAGGAAAGATAATGACTAGAAGAAGTAGTTTGTACCGTGCCCATTAAATTGCAATGAAATGTCACCGTCCAGTCCCCCGAAGAGACTTATACAGTAGAATACAGATCCAACGTATGGAGAGCGGACAAAGGTACAAAAAAAAGAAATTTTTAGAAAATAAAAATGAAACAAAAGACCGCCCCACGCCCATCCCATGTATCCATATATCCACCTGCCACACATCCATCCATCCATCCATGAAATCCCATTATGATGACGATAAGATCGTAAAGAGCATATTACGGTACCCGTGCGTTCCTGTACGTAAGTGGCACTCCCTAACCAGCGTCTGAAGAGAGAAAGGGTTATGAAAGAGAAAAAAAGGAAAAGGAGAAGGATAGGTGAAAGAAAAAAAAGCGAAAGGGGGTATTTATTGGCGAAGATGAAGAATAGAGAACCCAAGATGAACTAAACACCAATTGAAGAGACAAGAAATGAAACCCATTATGACGACGTAAGAGGAAACAAAGGGAAAAAGGGGATTTTGTGGAGAACGAACAAAGAACAAGGAGCATAAAAAAAGGGGAAAAAAAGTAGCCAGTAGGCACAAGGAAAGAGGATGAATCGATACAGCTTGCTTGTCCCCCTTTGGCAGTTGTAAGCTATAGCACCAACCGGTACCGCTACTAGCCACCTTTTTCTTTTCTTCAATTTGCCTTGCGTCGAGAGATGTCCGAGATTGAAGTCATTATTTCTCCTTCTCCTTCCCCTTCCCATTCGAGTTGTCGAGGTCCTTCTTCGGAGTACTCGGGGCGAGAAAGACTTCCCCACGTTCGCGCTCGCCTTGGAGCATGGTAGCGTGCATTTCGTGGAATTCCCTATTATGCTCTTCTCTGACCGCCTGCCACTCTTTAGCCATCTTCTCGATCTTGTCGAGGAGGGCACTGCGAATTCGGTCAGCACGTCTCATACAAAACAAGGAAGTAGATGTTTCGGGGGCACAAACTCGAGACTACGGCCTTTGGTTTCTGGCTCTTCTTCGAGGGCATGACTAGCGCGCTCAAGTGTGAGATAATGTTCACCTAGGTGCTGTTCGATAAGAACCCTTCCAGCCGGAGTATGGGCGTCGGGAATAATAGTCAAACAGTCTCCCATGCGACAACGCCAGAAAGTCCCATCGCCTATAGGCTTCATACTAATTTGTCTGCTGACGACAATTGGGGGTCTGCCTCTACCGGGGCTCAAGGGTGGCCAATCATCCTCGTCCTCATCTCCGCCACTGGTACCCTTCAATTCTGGCCCTTTGGAAACACGGCTGCGCTTGGCCGGCTCATGGGAATTTGTTGCACCACTGATCTGTCTTCTCTTGGGAAGAGTGGAAGGGCCCGGAGCGACCAACTGTTCGACAGTAACGGGAGTTGAAGGGAGAGATACAGGCGGGGAGGAGAGTGGAGAGGATATCTCGTCCTCTTGCCCGGATTCGCGCTGGAGAGGGGTCATGATGGGCCTCAGCACAGATTTCCCTTTAGCTGACTTCGGAGGTTGAGAGAGCTCTGGAGTAGAGAAAAGGTCGTTGTCTTGGTCCATGTCGTTGCCTTGCTCCATGTCGTTGACTCCATCAAGGGCGTCTGCGAAAGAGTTTGGGTTGACGGTGGTCGCCGCCTCGCCCTTTCCGGAGCCACCATTCTTCTTAACCTTTAGGGCATGTGAACTGCCTTCGCCGTTGCCGGACGGGGCTTCCTTCGAGGCAAGTAATAAGTCGCTATACAAACTAGACTGAACCCAGTTGACCTGGCGGCTAAGCGCCATCAAGGTGCTTAAGACGTTGGCGTGCTTCTGCAAACGTAAACTAGCAATCGAGGCGCTCACACCAGACTTTTTCCTAATAGACGAAACCAACCATTGAGTGGTCAAGTGGTGAGGCTTGAGTTTCTGCTCAAGCACAAGGCTCTCTAGGGAGTCGAGACCATGTTGAGTATCCAGAGAGAAGGCTCGCTTATCAGTAGAAGATTCTCCGCCCGTTTTTCCTCCTTGTATGGCTTTCTCCACCTCCTTAAAAATTCCCTAAACATAAAGTTAGCAGTGCTCTGCCAATTGGAACCTTATCATACAGGATAATTGGCAGTTAACCACTTCCAGAGGCAGAATTTCTGCCATCTGGTTTTGTCGTTTTTGGACTTCGGACCCGCTAAGGGGTCAATGGGCTCAAGCATTTTGCATACAAGGAACCTTCGGCACTCCCGAAAGACCATTTCGGCTCCATCGACGCTTTTGCAATTTGGGTGCTTTTGAAAGTACTGGAGCAACTGTTAGCTGTTGGAGTGGAAAAGGAGGAAACATTGAAGAAATTACTTTGGCAAACAGCTGTTCCATAGTAACCTGTCTGAATTCCTGGGATTTTCCAAATTCCAACACTATATCCCAGATATGTGCTTTCTCCAAGGATCGATCGAAATACTTGCGATATCCAGGCGCTGGTAAGATCGAGTACCAAGCCGCATACCCAAGAGCCCAAATTGTGGAATCCGATTCCGGTTCTTTATACGATTGGAGCGAATAAGTAAGAACGTCTATGATGGTGACCGTGGCTCCGTGTACACTCTTAGCAAGAGCGGCGGCAGTTTTCGACGAGATATCATTTCCTCCTATCACCGGGAGATCTGTTTGGCAGCAAGTTAATACATAGCATATAGGTTGCGATCGAGCCTCAAGTATCGTTTTGTTTACCTTTAACCATCTTGTTGAACTTAGCAGGGATTTTGCGGACGGTTCCAGTTATTCTGACCGGTCCCGTGAATTGAACATCGAGCAAATCGCAAAGTTCGTCCGGTCTACCCGCCACATGCTTATATATGACCACATCAATTAAGTCAAGTTGGGGCCATTCCTCAGTGTCGATTTTCGGATTGTAAGGTTTGAAGATTTTAGTTTCCAACATCTTGCTATTAGCATGAAACACAACTAATCAGTTGTGAACCAAAAAGCGATATATCGAAACCTGTACTCCAATAGCGAGGGTGTATCGTGGGCGAGTATGGACTCACTTGAAGGCAAGTGTTGATAGTGGGAGAAGGAAGATGTGGGATGGTTGCTGAGGGAGATATACACGAGACGAGCTCTCAAAACAGAGCAAGGCGCTAACCGAATCGAGCTTGTTCCGGGGGGGAAGGGTAAGTCAGTCGAACTTCCTCTGATTAGCCCCAGAGCCTTCTCAACGACTTAGAGAAGGCTATGTGCCCTAGCCACTGCGCAAGTGTTCGACTGACCTTTTCAATACAATGTTCCTGGGGGGAACCCTTCTGGATACAATTGACCAAGAAATATGCCTACATAATAATAATATTATCAAAAGAGTGAAACATGTGCAAAGAGCTAACCTGTCTCCGGCCCACCATAAACAACCTCTCCATATCACCCAGTTGATGTTGAAAAAATTCTAGAGAGAATTTGGAAAAATACCAGCAGGCCTCAAGTAATTCTTTTGATTTTTTTATGGGATTTTTACAACACTTTTGCATTGTTTGGGAAATAAAAAGACAGGGGAAATTGTATGCATAGACAAATATTTTTTTGTTGTTAATTGCAATGCAAAACCTTGTTATTGTATGTTTTTGCCAAGCATGGTATTGTGAATGTGCCCCCCCTGTTTTTGCATGATAATATTATCATAATATTATTCTAAAGCTTTTCTAAAGTATTTTTTGTCCTGTTGAGCTAGCAGCTAGTATCATACATATGGACAATCTCTTTCATCTTATCAGATTTTTTGGATAATAAGATTAAAATCAGGTGACTCACCGACTAACCGAACCCTTTCTCTCTGCCGGTATCATTTTCGTGTATTCGATTCCTTTCTGGATATATATTTCTCATAATATTATATTCATATATTATCGTGTTCCTCTCTCTTAGCTAAATATTTAGCAACTGAGTTTGTTGAGGGCGGAAAGGTTGAGTGGAACTAGCCTCCTCGAGTCCGTGGCATGTTGCCTGATTGTCTCTTATTCCCTGCTCTTCGACGCTCCCAACAACGACAGCAACAACTCTCTTCCCTTATCCTTAGGTTGTTTCTTCCGCGTTCTTCCTTCTTTCCTACATCTTCTAACCGTTCAACTGCCTCCATGACCAAAGGTGAGAAGAAAGATAGGTTCCCCCCTTCTCCTAAGCTTGCCGCCTCACCCCCAGGTCCTCCTTCGCCAGCTATCTCGACTGTTCACGCTTCTGGCGTCCCGTCGTCACTACGACCAAGCGAGTCCAACCTTCGCTCCACATCACAGATATCGCTAGTGTCCACTGATGTCACACCTCCCCCTCCTACTCAGCCCTTCTCAAGCATGGAACCGAAGACGACCGGGGGCTGCAAGCCCCATAAGTCTACTTATGCTGAACCGCTGGTAAGTCTCTTTAGCTTCTCACATGATGGTAAAGGTTGCTGAGTGTCTCGTTGCCTTATTAGAAAGTGAGCTCCAAAGGTTGGTTTTCGCGAACGGGTACCTGGTCTCGATCTGGTGGGACAAAGTCCGCTGCTATGACAAAAGTAGCTTCCGAAAACGTGTCGAGGGAGCCAAGTATTATTGGCGGATCAAGCAAGACGGAGAGAACCAGTGGACTTGTGCCCGATGTTGGGCCGCCTGAACCTTTATCATCTACAATAGGACAAACACCGGAATTCCCGCGGGAATCCTCCCCTCCGCCGCCCGAAGAACCTCTGGCTCTTCCAACTGTTCCTACCAATTCCGAAGCTACTACCCTTCCAACTGCGGAGTCTATTTCGACTCAGCCGGAAGTGCGGGCGCCACCGTCTCCAGAGCCCCCGAACGATGCGAGTGACTCACGAGATACCAAGAGTTCGCTAGATCTGGAGCCAGCAAATAAGTCTTCTGAGCGGCCCGCTTCATACTGGCTCAGTTGGTGGTACGGCCGACAGGCGGTAGTTGAGCAACCTGTGCCAAAGTCGGAAACCGTGGGCGAGGTGCCAGAGGAATCCCCGGTAGTTGAGATTGAGAATCCGGCCAAAATCGCCCCCCAGCCGTTAGAAACACAAGCACCGCCCATGATACAGCCGCAAGCACCGGCCACGTTGGCAACCCGACCTGCAGTAACTATCGAACAACCGGGGCATATGGCAGAAGCTGCCCCCCCAGCGGATAGCTTGGTAGATGATGTATCCACACCAAGACCTAAATCTTGGTTTGGTTGGTGGGGTGGACAATATGAAGAGCTTCCCGTAGACCCACAAGGTGGGAATGGATCGGAAAATGGAGAGGCATCAAATAGCGAGTGTGGCACGGATCAAACACTATCTCAACCTCGGGCGGTCCCTAACACAGAATCCTCTATCAACCTCGAGGTACCGCCGAAGCATGCCGACCATTCACAGAATAGTTCGAACTCTGTCACACCATTATCACAAACTCCAGAGGCTTCACAAACCACGCCGAAGGCCTCCACGTGGGCGTTCTGGTCTAGGGAACGTTCGAAGCCGTCTAGCAATTCTTTGAATAGTATGTCAACGACGACAGTGGGTGAACTAGCTGTGGCCGACACGCCATCCCAATCAAGTCCACGAAAGGCAAAGGCTAGAGAAATATCTCCGATATTAATACCTGATCTCAAGATGACCCGGGCCCTCAATAACTTGCGTGAGGAGTCCCGTCCGGGCACGCCTAAAAAGGCGGAAGCAAACATTTCTGCCGCGGCTACAGTGTCTGCTACTCCTAAATCAGCTCCATCTCCCTCATCAAGCAGTGCAAGCACCGCAAAACAAAAGCTGCAAAAGATCTTGCCAACGAACCATGTCCTCCCTAGTTTCGATTCTTGCTATCGGCGTTTGGGTCGGCCTTCTCTTTTCTGTCAAGTCACCAAAATCTTCAAGAGCCAGCCTCCTATCAGCAAGAAGCATCTCTACCTGACGTCTACACCTCCTAGGATCAGGAAGGCTGTTGCTATTGGGGTACATGGGTTTTTCCCAATGCGTTTGGTCCGAACAGTATTGGGGGAGCCTACAGGAACATCGATTCGTTTTGCCAACTCTGCTGCAGCCGCTATAAGGAGGTGGGCTGAGAAGAACGGCGTTGAGGTGGAAATCGAGAAGATTGCTCTGGAAGGGGAGGGAAAAGTCGGGGACAGGGTCGAGATGCTATGGAGATTGCTTGCAAACTGGATGGATCATGTGAAGAGTGCGGATTTCGTGTTAATGGCAGCACATTCACAGGGCGTGGTGGTAGGAGTCCAGTTATTAGCAAGGCTAATAGAGGAAGGATGTGTGGACAAGGCAAGAGTAGGATTCACAGCAATGGCAGGCATCAACCTAGGACCTTTTTATCATCTCCCAACAACCATCTTGACCGGGTCTGCGAAGGAACTTTTCGAATTTCAGAGGCTGGAGAGTATTCCATCAAAGAAGTACATACAGGCATTAAGGATCTGTCTCGCGCAGAATGTCCGGATCCTCTACGTTGGTAGTATAGACGACCAGCTAGTCCCTCTCGAATCATCAACGTTCTCAAACATTAGCCATCCATATATTTTCCGGGCAGTTTTCGTGGACGGTAGGGTCCATGCACCAGATTTCTTGAGTCACCTTGTAGGATTCGCGATGAAGTTGAGGAACCTTGGCATATCTGATCACGGTTTGGTCAGAGAACTGAGCTCCCCTCTGGCTGGAAGCTTGTATGGCGGTGAAGGGCATTCCCGGATCTACGACGATAACGCCGTCTATGAGTAACATGTCCCCACTCTCGTGCGCAATGATACCTTACTGACTTCAATTTACAGCCTCGGTGTCCGCCATGCTCTGGAAACGACCGACTGTCCAGACGTTCCGCTGGAGCTGGATATGTTCGAGTCGCCAACGAACAACAACAACAACCCCTTCCTCCTCCCCTGGAGTATGAGGGGTATGCTAGAGGAACCGCACGTAAAAAACAAGCTAGAAGGCGAGTGCGCTGAGCTGCTCGAACAGTTCCAAAAGTGGAAACCTACCTCCAAGGTTCTTAAGGATGTCAAGTTTAGATTAGAAGGTATCAGGAGTAAACTTTGATCTTTAGATCTTCACGTGGCGCACGCGTGGGAAGATTGAGCGGGGTGCTGCTCCGGGGTATATTTACGAAACGGCGCAAATTCAAAAGTGACTTTTTTACCTCCTCCAGCGGGCGCGATTGTTTGGGGTTTTTGTTTCGCGATTAACTTTGGTGTTCTGGATTCTTTCTTTTGATGTAGGCATAGCTTTTTGTCCGCTCTCTGCAGTGGCGGTACGAGTGGGCAGAGTACAGTAGTCGGAGGATGATGCACGGGGAAGCTTGACGGCTAGAGGATGGTATCAGATGAGTACACTAGTTTTGTCGGTTATTATTATTTATTGGTCACTTATTCCCACTTTCTTCATTCATCGACTCGTTCATTCGTTTGCTCATTCTTCACCCTTTTGTACTGTACAGTACTGTATTCTACTTCACACCCCCCATTTTATCGTCATTACTTTTATTTATTCATTTATTTATGACACCTTTGGTTGTTGTTCCATCCTATCTTATCATTTCATACCTTAGATACCGTATCATGATTATAAGCTATACGGCAATTTCTCGAGCACAATACACTTTTTAGCTTCTCCCTTCCTTTTCCGCCGCAGTAGTTAAGGATGCCATCTCCCGCTCCCCTGCAGCGACGGCTGTAACGACATGTGATCTACCAGCAACACCTATTAGGACAACACAACACTGCAAGTAAGAAGAAGTGTCCTCCAGAATCATTACCACACGCCTACCTTTATCCGCAGATATGCATGCGTACGGCACGGTATTTACTCGCAATTGCCTAACGTTTATAGAAAACGACTACTATTGCATATGGGCAAAATCTTGAGGCTCCGGGCAATTCTTTGCCCATATGCAATAGCAGTCGTCGTTTTTCACAAACGCCAGGCAATTACGAGCACTCCAGCAGCTAGTGGGAGCGGATATCCCCCCACTCTACGATACAGGTATCTGTGCCATACGGTAACTTAACTGAGGCTTGCCCCCCCAACCCCCAGAGCAGGCCATGGTAGATTCTGCGCTCGCTAATTAGAATAGTGGCTACTTGTGCGTGTGGGAGGGGAGCTGAAGCTACTTATTTCACCAGAAGGTGCTAGGGGGGGGCGTCCAATGATACTGCTACGGAGGAACAGCGTCTAAGTTTTGTACAATATGTTCCGCAAGCGAGATTTGCCGCCCTTAAGTTAACTTACCCCCTGTGGAACATACAAAACTTAGGAGCTGTACCTCCGTAGTTACTGGAAGGAGGGGCGAGAAACTATGCATTCGGTTGTTGGCTCTGAGTCAGAGATACCGGTAGACTGGTATGGAATTATGTATTATTATGGTTTTTATGATGTGGTCACGTGTGTCATGATTTATCACTCGGGTTGTCAGATATGGGTTCTTGAGCTTCGTATAAAGGTATCATACTTGCAGGAGGCCATGGTGCCGCGCCGGGGCGGATGGGAGGTCGGGCGTGGGGTTAGTGTTCGCGTGAGAGAGAGAGTGTGTGTGTGGTGATGGGGGGGGGGGTGTTTCTTTTGACCCGATTAATCCCCCGGGGGGTTGTTCCTGCCGGATTTGTGGAGACTTGCGTTTCCCCCGTGTGGTTGGTTGGTCTGCTGGAGGGCACTCCCGCTAGGTGCATTCGGCACTTGTGGTGCGGGCCGATGGCTGGTTAAATCGTTAAGTGTTTTGGTGGTTTATTTGTTGGTCGGGCTGGAGGTGTCGGGTAGGAGTGTTGAGGTCTGGCTGGCTGTGACCAGCTTGGATAATATGATACTTGGTGAGCTGGTTTTAGGAGTTGGAGTGTTTATGGAGATTTCCTTGTACCGTGTCGATGCTTTATTGTTGTTCTTTTTTCTGGTTCTGGTAGGGTGCTGGATGGGAATGATGAATGGTATGGTGACTCTCCTTCATTTGGCTTATTGTCACCATCGACCGTGCGGGGCACGAGCAGGTGCAGGGCTTGTTCCTACACTTATAGCACTTTTTCGAAAGGGGTCGGAGAGAGGTATGTGATTGCCTTTGTGATCTTGGTTCGTCGTAGATTGAGTATTGTGTACTTGGAGATGGTGTGTGGGCTCATAGGTTAGTTTAATTAATGGGAGAAGGTGAACGATCAGGAGGCGGGGGGGGTTATATGGTCAGGGAGGGGAGGTAAATTTGACAATATCTGAAAAGTATTGTAAAAATTTGCTTTTCCGAGTTCACAGGAATAGAGTGGTTGTTGTATGCGTATAGCAACTACAAATCCAAGCTACCTCGACCAGTTTTGAAAATTCCCTGTTTACACATGGTGTGCATGGCGGGTAAGATGCTAACTCCTGGTGCCAGTCTTTCAATCGGATGCAATACTGCTCGCGACATGGTTACTATTTCAAGATCAAAACGAATATCTTGCCATTGACCGCCGGTACGAACAGCATCACAATAGCAACTACAATCTGACATAGCTTGCGAAGGCTAGCAGTTTTAAATCACCCTCTTACAAACACAAATCCAACAGAAGCAAATATCATACAGAAAGAGCACTGCCCGCTAAATATGATACCAAAAAAAAAAAGCCTGACATTCCCACCCCGCCTTTTATATAGTTTTTGTCTTATAATATTATTATAATAGTCATTTTTCCCTCCCCCCCTTCGCCCGCGATTTGATACATCTATAAAATCACGATCCGGAGAGAACCATCCACCCGACGCCAGACAGACAAAGAAAAAGGAAAACGACAACCTCAGCAATAGCTAAACACTCCATTGGGAAAGCGGACACCCCGTAGAGTGCAGTATGTGCAGAGTATTCCGGAGCATGCATGGAGAAACCCTCCCGTCAGCAAGGAAGGGTATGATATTATAGATTAGGTAGAGGCAGGGAATTGAACGAGTGATAATACATGACTTCCCATGGTGAGAATCTCCCATCCCGCGTTTCGACCTGCCCCTCAATTTACTGTAGAAATACAACCCCCCCCCCCCCCCCTTGAGCATGCGCTCGCTCAACAGGGACTAACAGCTGGTTTCGAATCCCATTAGAGAATTTCCGCTCGGTATGTTGTCTATGAGTGACAATACGCTTGTGTAGAGTATGTGCAGGTTGCCGGTTGCACTTTTTGGCATACGAGTTTGTTGGGGGAATAACAGCTTTAGCGGAGAACGGTTTACATTCCAGTGATTAAGGCACTGTCCAAGGCTCGAATGATTTGAGGATGACTTGAATACTGTAGTGCTGAAATTTGTTTCTGTAATCACTTGCATGAAGGAAGAAAGAAAAAAAATTGAGGAGAAAGAAGAAAAAAAGACCTGCCACTTGGTGTATTTTTGCTACAGGTTCTTGCAGAACCAGCCATTGGAGTTACAAAGTAGTTTATCCCCTGCAGTGTTGATAGTGCCGAATTTCTCTACATCACGCTAAAATGCAAACTAAAAAACTAGCTCCCCACTTTTCTAGATATGTCAATCGAGTGATATCAAAGCATTTCAGGTCAAGTTATGATGCAGATCTTTTTCCACACACAGGAGCACTAAACCTGATATGAGAGCGATGTTAGCCCTAGCTGTGAGGTAATGCACCTGTTTGAGATTTACTAACCAACATCCGGAGTCATGTGATAGCTTTACACAGCTATGAGATTGAATCCACCAATCAGAGAAATACGTTAATCTTGCTAGTGTCTCTTTAGCACGATGTAGGGAAATTCGGCACTATCAACACTGCAGGGGATAACAACTACAAGTAGTTTTACTCCCAAAAAGGGCTCACAAGTATGTTTCAAGTAGATGGGAATCTCGGTTATCTATCTACGCAATAAAAGAGTGGAAAATCTGAAGTACCGACCCCGGCAGCCTATGTACTCGGGTGCAAATTAAAGATCCGGAAAAAGTGACTTGAAATATCTGTGTTGCCACCATAGATTTTGTTTGTCACTTTTTCCGGATCTTTAATTTGCGCCCGAGTATACTTTGATTTTCATTAAAAATATTTCCAAGATCACCAGATGATGCTCTATCGGCCTACCGATTCTCACATGCATTGAAGCGAATTTTTGCGCTGGTGGACCGGTACACTTTATGCTTATTGACACCTGTATGTAAAAATTAAGAATGTATCATATTCGTTTCACAGCGAAAAATACGCCTCCCATCCATCCCATCCCAAGCCCGAACCCCCGGTGTTTGCGAAGGTGAGAAACAAAAGAAAAAGAGAAAGAGACTTTAGTTGATGCAGTCTACCTTCTCCCACCACGGCCCCCCCGCCCGGCACCGCCCATACCTCCCATACCTCCCATCATGCTGGCAAGATCCGGCATACCCCCACCGCCGCCCATCATTCCGCCAAACTGCTGCATCATCTTGGCCATATCCATCCCCGCGAATGGGTTCCCGCCACCACCGGCACCTCCCATACCGGGCATACCGCCAAACGCCTTCATCATCTCCGCCATATTTCCGCCACCAGGTCCTCCCAGACCTCCTCCCATGCTTTGCATTCTCCGCTGCATCGCGGCTAATTGTTGTTGCTTGTTGGGTCCATTCATACCCACGCCTTGCTTTTGCATATTGGCCATGTTCTTGCCCATCTTTTTGGCCATCCCGGCCATCATTCTGTGCTGTGTTAAGACATCTTCTACCTCGCGGACGGAAGTTCCCGAACCGTGAGCGATGCGTGTCATGCGGGTTGGTTTGTCGGTGAAACATTTCCCGTCCGAGTCCAGCTCTTTTTCGGTCATCGAGTCCATTATATAGCTTTTGGACGGTCAGCTGATGTTTGAACCGAGGGGGGGCGGTTGGTGGAGGAGAGTATACATCATTCTCTTCAGCTTCATGCTCCCTTCCTCATCGCCAACATCACCCATCATTTGGGATAATCCCGGAATCATCCCAGCCATTTTACTCAGAGGTCCCATTTTCATGATATTGCCGAGTTGATCCCTCAGATCTCTAACTGTGAATATACCTTCTTGGATATGCTTCATCGTATCCTTCTGATCCAGCTTTAGGCTCTGGACGTGCTCTACCAGACCTTGCATATCACCCATCCCCAGCAACTTGGAAACAAAGGCCTGTGGTGCAAATCGCTCGAGATCCAACATATGCTCTCCAGTACCGATAAACACAATTGGCGTCCTAGTGGCAGCAACTGCAGATATCGCACCACCACCCGCCGCATGACCGTCCGTCTTTGTGATAATGATAGCACCAAAATCTGCACTCTCCTTGAAAGCTTTACTCTGAGCCTCTGCTGCCTGTCCAATAGATGCATCCAACACCATGATAGTCTGATCCGGTGTGACGGCCTGTTGAATCTGTACCATCTCAGCAAAAAGCTCTTTTTCTTGCTGGTGTCTTCCCGATGTGTCAACAATAATAATGTCAAATCGCTCCTTCTTGAACTTTTCCACTCCCTCCCGCGAAACCTTCACAGGGTCCGTCTCAGTATAAGATCCATAATAGGGAATTTTGGCTTTCGTAGCGTTCTGTTTCAATTGGTCGAATGCTCCGGCTCGGAAAGTATCCGCGCAGACAAGACAGGCCTTGAACCCTCGAGCTTGGTAGTGCCGGGCGAGCTTCGTGCATGTTGTAGTTTTACCGGATCCTTGGAGACCGACGAACATGATGACATTGGAGCGACCTTTCTTCGGCTTAAATGGTTCACTGTGTGGGTCGACGAGTTTGACGAGTTCATCAAAAACAGCCTAACGGAAGAGGATCAAGATCTGAGCTCTAAGCCGGGAGGTGGAGATAAATACCTTCTGTATTAGCCGTTTCTTGTTGACGTTCGGATTGAGTTCTTTAAAATTTACTATGTGCTTGATCGATTTTCGGAGGTTGCTGACAAGCTTGACGTTTACCTATGCACAAAGTCAACCACCACCAAGACAAAAGTGGCAACCGGGCTCCAAACATCAGCTTCGATCAAGGCCGAGCAAATCTCCTTGAGCATCCCATCGAAAACCTAAATGCGCGCCATCAGCAGAGCCCTCCGGAGGTCGCGCGTAGAACCAGAAACTCAAACCTTCTCATCGACAACATTGGACCGAGCAAGGTCGGAAACCGCGCTTGTAATGCGCTTCCCTAGATCAGCGAGAACCATAGTTAGGGGATTATATGGGAGTTAATTTGGGGGTGGAGGAGGGGGGGTGCAAAGCGAGAAATGAAATGCGACAAGATGTAAAGTATGTACCCAACCAGCTGATGTATCGATAAACCCAGAGCCGCCTGCATTGCGGCTCAGTGTTACCCGGCATTCATACTACCGGTAGCAGAGACAATCGGACCCACCATCATTAATTTTCTAAAATCCACTTTTCTCTTCACCACGTTTTCCCAACCTTCCACAAACAGCTCGGCGAGCAACACCCAAAATGTCCGCAATCCAATCCTCTGAAACATCTGCACCCACCCGAACAAAGCGCCCCAGAAAGGATTCCTCTGCCACCAGTAAAAAGAGCTCCTCAAAAGCACTAGAACAGAGGACCCCGGAAGAGGAAAAGGCTGCACTGGGACAGTATGGCCGTGGAGAGAGCATACCCGTTCGCTCAGTACGAGACAAGAAACTACGAACCAATCTCAAGAAGATTGAGCACAGATACAAGGATGCTGCGCTGAGGGCCAAAGATGCTGAGTTGCTGCTCGGGGAGGAGAGGGGATATGTTGAGGCGGAGGGAATGGAGAGGACATATAAGCTTAAGCAGGCAGATCTACAGAAGGCGGTGGATGTCGCGACTGCTCAGAAGGTATAGCTTTCTCCTAGGATTGGAGACCGGGGATTGACTTTAGGTGAAGGGATTTGAATTGAAGCTACCTACGTTCGGCCCGTACCTTATGGACTACACCCGCAATGGACGATATCTACTCCTCGGTGGGACGAAAGGTCATGTCGCATCATTCGATTGGCGGGAAGGAAAACTGGGTTCGGAAATGCAATTGAAAGAAACTGTTCGCGATGTCAAGTCTGTCCCTCACCTCTCCCAATAACAACCCTCAAACTCACGAGGCTAACTATTGACAGATGGCTTCACAACGAGCTCTTCTTCGCGGTAGCTCAAAAAAAGTATACATACATCTACGACTCGCAAGGTGTCGAAATCCACTGCTTGAAGAGCCACATTGAAGTGACGAACATGGAATTCCTACCCTACCATTTCCTCCTCGCAACAATAGTCAGTCTCTCCCACCTCCCTCTCATTCCCACTCGAGCGCACACTAACTGTACCCCGCAGGGCAACGCCGGCTGGCTAAAATACCAAGACACCTCCACAGGAAGCCTCGTCAGCGAGCACAGAACCCGCCTCGGCAGCCCCACCTCCATGACACAAAATCAGCGCAACGCCATAATTCACGTCGGCCACGCGAACGGCACCGTAACCCTCTGGTCCCCGAACATGGGCACACCACTGGTGAAAATGCTCACCAACCGCGGCCCCGTGCGAGCGATAGCCATCGACAGAGGGGGGCAATACATGGCAACGGCCGGTGCAGATTCTCGAATGAACATATTTGATATCCGCACCTTTCGCGAAGTACACTCCTACTACACCCCGACGCCCGCCTCCACCCTACACATTTCCGATACAGGCCTGCTCGGCATCGGCTGGGGCCCTCACATAACCATATGGAAGGACGCTCTCAAGACAAAACAAACAAGCCCCTACCTCTCCCACCTGCAGGAATCCTCACACATCTCCCGCGTGCGCTTCTGCCCATACGACGACATCCTAGGCGTCGGCCACCACAACGGCTTCTCAAATCTCATTGTCCCCGGCGCCGGCGAGCCCAACTTTGACGCGCTCGAAGCGAACCCCTACGAAACCACCAAGCAGCGCAGGGAACGCGAAGTCTCTGCTCTGCTCAATAAACTACAGCCCGAGATGATATCCCTGGACCCGGACTTCATCGGGCGCATCGACAAGAGCAGTAAAGAGCTGCGCGACGTGGACAAGGAGGCCATGGGGGAGCAACGGAAGCTGGACGAGAAGTCGAACGACGATGTCAAGAATAAGATGCGAGGAAAGAATTCCGCCCTTAAGAAGTACCTCCGCAAAAAGAGCGGGAAGAACGTCATCGACGAGCGAAGGCTGAAGCTAGAGGCGCTGCAGAAGGAGAGGGCGCTGATGAATAAGGGGCTGCCAGCCAGCGCGGAGGAGAAGTTTGGACCTGCGCTTGCGAGATTCGGGAAGAGGCCGGCAAGGTGATGTAATGTAATCTACTCATTCTTTACTTTATTATCCTGTTTTTGTTTTTTGTTTTACAGAGGGGGAGTTTTATCCATAAAAGTTGGTTTTTCTTTCATCTTTTTGCCTGTTTGTATAATAGCTTGATTAATCCGATTGTCCCTAACTGATTATTCCATCGAGTGATTTTCCGTGAACATGATACGGTACTACACAAGACGAACACCTACTCTATGCAGGCGGTAAATGACCCCCCGCCTCCTCCTCCAAAGAAAAATAATAATAATGAAAGACAAATTTAATTGGTCAACGCCTATCCCTCCTCTCATATCTATCCCGACTTCTCCTTCGACTATCCCGTTCATCCCTGCTCCTATGCGATCTCTCCCCACGCTCGCGATCACGATGTCTATCGCCGTAATAATCGCGATCGTGGTCACGTTCTCTATGGTGATGGTAATGGTGGTGGCGGCCATCCCGGTGATCCCTGGAGCGGTCCCGCCGGCGGCGGTCTAGATCATCATCATGATGAGCGCGCCCTTGGTCTTTTCTATCCCAGCGGTCCCTGTCCGCACCACCGCTACCACCATTCGTGCTCTTCCCATTCTCCGTGGCGGCGGACTCATCAACGACTCTACCAGTTTTCTTATCGACCAGTACTACAGGGACATACGTGGTATCCACCCTCTTGCTACCGCCCCGCTTCCTTCCGGCCTTATCGGCCTTGCCCCAGGTGCCGAGTTCGGGTACCTCCTCCTTGGCCTTCGCTCCGATGCCCAGGAAGGCCGGTCGTTTTTCCACGTTGAGGAGCTTGCTCTGCTTCGCTCGGCCTCCACGCTTGCCAAGTTCCATCCCCTCCCGCCAGCCCATTCCCCGCAGCAGCGCCGCGCCGAATTCCTCGACGGGGACAGCGGCATAGTCATCCAGGGTGGGCACGTCTGGGCGGGAGGCCACGTCGGTTTTGTAAGCTTGTTGCTCGTCGCGGTCGCGGTCGCGCCAGTCGGTGTCTGCGGCGGAGGGGAGGATCAGTGTTGTCGAGGGAGGATTTGAAGAATTGGACAGGAGCGCGGCGAGGGCTTGTTCCTCTTCTGTTTTTGCTTTCACGGTTTCTTCTTTTTCTCCCCGCCCGGGGGGTGGAGGAGGCGTAGGAGGTCGACTATCCTCCGTACGCTTCTCAAAAACCTGCAACCCGTATTGTACTCCCGCACCTGTATCCACCTCCATTGCTCCCTCCCCCTCCGCGTGGCCCGCGAACGCCTCCGGGGGTAACCACACACTCCCCTTACCCCCCCTCCTCCGCTCAGCTTCAGCCCTCCAATCTCGATTCTTCATCCCGGTGATGACCAATGGCCCCCTTTCCTCCTCTTCCTCAGGCCTCTCACCCACCGCGCCGCCGCGAGCGGCATCAAAGGCAGTTATTATGTGCACTTTCTCGCGGTGGTCGCCGTCATCATCGTCCGAGTCCGAGTCTAGGTTTGCTGCTGGGCGTTTTTTGCTCAAGGGTTGTTGGCAAGTGATGAGGGGTTTTGAACCTGCGAGGGAGATGGAGATTGGTTTGGACATTTTTTCGATCTTCCTTTTTGTCCTGGGGGGGGTCTTCGGCGCCGGTTGTTGTTGGGGAGTGGGGAGGTCGATGGTTGTGTAAGATTATTTTTTTTTGGTGGTGATGGTTAGTGAGTAATGAGGCTGGGCACAATGGACAGGGGGTTTTGCCAAGATTCTATCTATTCCTCACAAACTATCACTCGAGAATCGGGCGGGTTCTTCAGCTCAAGGGGCGCGGCTGGGGGCTGAGGTGAGGCAAGATCATCGCACGATCACCCAAGACATGCTGGAGGAAAGAACTGACATCATACCATGATACCCGCACCAGAACTCCTCTCCGATCCGCTTCACTCTTCCGGAGCATCCACAACACGCTCCAAGGGACAAAAAGCAAAACAATTCCGCCAGAGCTTACGGCGCAACCCATCACCGTCGCTCATCTATTCTTTTTGTGTGGACTGTACGACATGACAAATCTCGCGATCTCCGTCGAAAAGGGAAACTCCGCATTTAATTCACCGTGGATAGACAGAGAGGGTGCAGCAGATGAAAAGGGGGCGGAGGAGAAAAGCTTGAACGCTGCAGAGAAGGGAAAAACAGAAGAAAAAGTAATATATCATACCGGCACTGGTCTCGATTAGGATGACGTTTTTTTTTAATACTTGCGGGTGGTAAGTCACGTGAGCATGATGGATGATACGGCATGTTATTATTGCAAGAGGGGATTCGTGAGATCATGAGATCGTGATGGGATGATACATGTGGGGTGATGAAAGAGAATATAAGAATACAGAGTAGTATGTTACAAAGCACCCTAGAGACTATCGACAGTTACAGAATAAAGAAACAAGCAAACCCAACCATGGAAAACTCCCAATTCGCCAAATTTTGTGAAAAACCAGTCTAGCGCGCAAGAAAAGTGGCCACAGGCGAAATGAAAAGAGTGAAGAGTAGAGCGAACAAATGGAAAGGGAGGAAACCATCAAGATTCATGGTACACTGGTGGGCAAAACAAAGCTACTCCCTCTTCACCCTCGATTTCAAGAACTGTCCCGTAACTCGGTGGCGAAGCAGGTATATTCTCGTACACGGGTGGGATCTCCTCATCCCAGCTGATGCCCAGACCGCTGCGCTCGGTGACGATGAGGTGGAATTGCATGCGCAGGACTCTAGCGGCGCCGGTGGGGTGCACGGCTCTTGATGGTGGAACGGGGCACTAACTCAACTTTAGTATACTTGCCAGAGAGTAGAAGGAAAGAGGGGGGCAAACATGTTCTTCCGCAACGATCATTTCCACGACGAGATTATGCGACACCGAAATCCCGCAAGGCGAGTCCACATCGCACGCAACATCCGCGTGTGCTGGGATGCCAGCGTTAAATTCAACCTCAATCTTACCATCGGTGGTGAAGTCCGATTTCCAGCCATCCTTAACCTCGCCGGAGCTAACCGTGCGCACGTCTTCGTGCAATAGACCCTTACCGTCGCCACCCAGTTTGCTGCTATGATGCTTGCAAGCTGGAGAGACGACGCGGGAGGTTTCGTCGATGCGCCAAGATAACTTCTTTAATCGCCAGCGGTTCGTCCGGGCCTTGGAGAGGACGCCGTCGAGGCGGATGTGGAGCGGAAGGTCACTGCCGGGGTACACAACGGGCGGGAGCGTGACATTGGCGGAGAGATCCGTTGGTGGGAAGACGCGGGTGCTGTTTTTGTCTGGTCCTGGTAGAATGGCCCTTCGTAGGGTTATCGGTTTCTCAAACTTGATCTCGTCGCCTTTTACTGTTGTTGCGGTTGCGTAGATGCAGTAACTTATCCTACTGAGGGCATTGTTGTTGCTGGCGGGGAGGTGGCCAGGTAGGAGGTAGCTGAATGGGTAGGTGTGCGTTCCTTTCTTCAGCACCACTGGTTCACTGATCAGTGGCCATCTATGCAACTCGCTGACGCTTGTAGTGCAATCTGAGCAGTGCGCACTCACGGGCCTGCGAGTGAGCACGTCCGCCAGCAGGCGCATGGTGAAGGCTTCGAAGGTTTGCTCTGTCTCTTTGACTTCCAGCTTCAGTATGCCGGACAGCAGCGCGCCAGTAGATTCCTTCGGCTGGCCATAACAGACGAGTGGTGGCGACTCAATGGACATAGATATGTCCGCGGGGCACTCGATGAAGCCCTTTAGGCCTCCTCGACTGCCCTTGGTCATTGTGCGGATTGTGGGCCTTGGTCGATCGCTCTCGGAACTTGAACGGTTGCTCGCGGAACTTGAACGGTTGCTCGACCAGCGGCGTTTCGGGGCTGGGTGTTTACTGTCGATTGGGAGGATTGATGTCATAGACATAGAGGGAGATGTCCCGTGGCTGAAGAATCCGATTCCTGGCATTGGGGATGTAAGGTTCTGGTAAATTGGCATAAAGCCGATTTCTCAGAATTCCCCTCGGGTAAGAAATTGATTTCTTGTTTTTGCAGTGTGGATCTCTCGGTGTGAAAAAAGGGTGGTAACAAAAAAGTAGAAAGCCAGAATTCAGAATGAAGGATCCTTCTATAGATCTCAGTTGATCTGATAGGCAATAGAGTAACGGAAGTTTAAATGGCGGCCTTTCTTTTTTTTGGGATTAAAAAAAATTCTAATGGAGGAGCTGCAGTAGTATTGTGGTGGGGTATGGGGTAAACCGGCAGTAAAGGGCTATGTATGATATATAAGGTTATCCTTCCTTAGATGCTGCTCGGAGGTATACTGCACTGCGCTCGTGAAGTGACAATCGAAGGGTGACCAAAGTCAAGATTTTGAATTCCTCAAGGTGACGTTCGGTTCAATTAGGAAGTAAGAGCGAGGCCGGTAGGTAGTTAAGAGATCTTCTGGCGTAGCGCTTTAGCTTGTAGATACATCCTCCTGCTCCCTTCTTCACACCAAGCCGCAATGTTGTGATGTGGTGTGGTAGAGGGTGCGTGTGTGTGGAAGGGCTCTTGCTCCTTATTGAATCTCTGGTTGGGTGGCAGTTGCGGGAGTAGGAATATGGTGGTACCGGTATAATAGGTGAAGATGGGTTTGGGTTGGTCTGCACTTTGATGTGGTCCAGACGCAGCTATGCTGTGCAAATGATGCTGTGCTTAGACTGAGTGACGAACGAACGACCACCACAGAGGAAATTGCTCCAGGAAGCTGAAAGCTGACTATGATGGTTGATGAGATGTCTGCTGTATGCTCCCGTAGTTGGCTAACCTATCCTCTCTTAAGATAGGGCGGCTGATCCAATCCCCGATGAGAGGGCGAGGGAGAGGAAGGAAGAGAGCAGGAAGTAGGAGGTAAGAAAAGGTCTTTGGAACGGAAGCTACCGTAGACTACGATGTATGAAAGGGATGAAGTCCTCTATATAGCTGTGTGGACTACAATAGCACACGTAAAGGAATAGAAGACGAGAGAAAAGAAGGAAAAAAAGTGCGGATCACGATGCCATAGCTAGCTAAATAAATTTAAGCTAACCTCCAGCAACAAAGCGTGTGTGTGTGTGTGCGTCTGTGCTGTGTGTGTGGTCGCCTTCAAAGAACGAGAAGGAAAGAGTAGCCTCATTACAGTAATGGTCATCATAACCACCCATTATTATTACCACTGCAGGAGGTCACGATGCTATGTCTCTCCACCGGCAAGGTTACCGTACCTACCAGCTAGGCATCATACGGGTACCGGTACTGTAGGTTACATGGTAGCATAGCTCCAGAACCTTTCCCCCCCATCCAGTCTCCACAGCAAGATCTAGCTACAAGCAGAAAATTAATAAGAATCAATTAATGATTTTTCATTCCCCCCAAGGTACAAGTACCCCGTTTCATCGGCTATCCCCCCCATCCATGTGAATACGTCAATGAGAACAATACAACCCTGGAAAGAAAGAAAAAAGGCTTACCAGTGCAGGACAAGCACTGTACGAGCACGGTTACGGCAGACCCGCTAAACTACCCCAGGTTTTCCATTACGTATGGAATTGTTCTCTAACATATTCTCACCCCTAAGGTTAGTTCCCGCCGCTAAGAACCATACAAACAAGGGAATCGTCTTTCCCTTTTTTCTTTTTCCTTCATTTTCTCTCCCTTTTTTTCTTTCACACTCTTTGTCTCCTCCGGAAGGAGAGGGCTGGTATGTACCGGAGCGCAGTGTGGCCCAATTCGTGCACTCAAGGTGCCCTGGACCAAGTCGACATTAGGTGAGGAGGAGGAGGAAAGAATGGAAAAAAGAAGAGGAAGGAAGGGGAAAAAAAAACTGAGCCATCAGATCACTCCCCACAAGTACCGCATGGGCGCACTGTGCTCGAGTAGATATGCAATATCAATCAATTACCGCAATTTGCCTTTCCCTATACGTACTTAGTACAATCCCCCTCTGTTAGGAACAACAAAGAGTAAAGAACGTACGGTATATACAGTAGCGCACGGTATGATGTGTGGTTCTCCTCGGCTGGGCACGACAAACCTTGCGCCATCCTACGGTCATTCAACGCGAGAAAATCTCAAAACAAGCGACCAAAATAAAACAAATAAACCATGCCAAATTCTTCCTTGCTTTTTCCTTCCTTCCTCCCTCCTTCCGATGGATCCCCTAAAAGCAACTGCATCCTAGTTTCTCGCCCTCTCTGACATTTCCATCGTGGTGGCGATGGCAGATGGAGAGGGAAGGAAAGACTTGCCTAGTCAGTGCTTGCTCCTCAGTCGGTTGGTTGGTCGGTCGTCTGACTCAAGAAACTACACTACGGCACTCTACTCGAGTACCTGTACTCGAGTACCGGCACACCGCCATCAATCGGGGAGTGATCGGGCCAAGCCTCATTTCCATTCTTCCCTTTCTACCTGCGACGTAGGGCGAGTGGGCAGGCGGTGACTCGGATTCTTGGAATGCCGTGCCGCAGCGTGCACTTGACGCCATCCCATCGAACCCCCCCCTCTCACTTCTCTCTCCTCCCCTACAAGTCTCACGAAAGGTTTGTGCTCCGCCGTACCATGTGCAATATGATACGCTACCCGTGGTACCGTAGTCTCCAGTTAAACGTAGTTTCAAGCACCCAATACCAGCCAATATCACTCGTCAAGGCTACGTGGAATAAATAACACCCGTCCACCCGTCCATCCACAGTGTTTACTCCCTTCGCACCTTTTTAGTTCGTATTGTTTCGCTCCGAATTCAGCACCTGGCCCATCCATCGAAAGCCAGGAATGGAAACGAGCACTTCAAGGAACGAAGGCTGCCGGGCAGGCAGGCTTCGTTTGTTCATTTAGGGCTTGCACTCTATTCCGTCCAATTCTGTTGTCACGAGGTGCGTCGTCACGGGCTGAATTGGCCAGCTCTTGCCGTGGGTTTGTGGGAAGTTGTTAGGTAATTTAGATGCGCAGGGTCCGCCCCACAGCTCAGGCATCGTGGGCCGGAGTTGGAAAGGAGAGGGAATGGAAGGGAGGGAAAGACCCACGATGCGATGTGCCTTCTGAGCTGGTTGAGCACGAGTGTAGTACGGTACGGTACCAGTACTCGTACGAGTCCAGCAGGAGTAAGGGTCCGAGCAGAGCATAGGTTAGCATAAGCAATATAATAATAAATCGATCACAACATCCCATCTCAGATTTCGCGAACGCTGGTACAGGTAGAACCGTCACCAACTCAACGTCACACCATAATTATCTGGACCGTTCTACGGTCCGGTACAAAATCCAATCGCAAAACAATCCTTTGCGAAAATTAAGATTGAATTGAATAAATAAGCAAACCATTTTTCCCTCCCTTGACATCATCCCCCCCCCAGTGGCCAAAGGGAAGAATGAAAGAAAGGGGGGAAGAAAAACCTTTCCGAATCAAGCCAACAAAATCCCCAACTCCGTAACTTGCGGGGAACCCAAACTTTTCCAACCCTTGGCACAAACAACCCTAATAAACGACACTAACGGTAAGTTAGCTCCGCGGAGCCGCCACGAGGAGCGAGGAGATGGCCGAAGCTTTTTTTTTTCCTTCCCTGTCTCGCCCCGGTGTGCGAGGGGGGAAAATGGGAAAAGAAAAAAGAAAATGAGAGAAAAGAAAGAAAAATGGGAAAAAATGGAGGTGCATTACGTAAAATTAGCTTCTCCCTGGCGAATGGGACTTCGTGGTGGTGTGCACGAGGGTTGTTACTGTCGTGAGGTTTAGCTTTTTGTTTTTTTTTGTGCGGTGCGGTGCGGTGTGGTGCTGTGGAATCGAGTGAGTTGATGGAGGGGTGGAGGGAAGGAGGGATGATAAATTTGGCTCTGTCCGTGCTCCCATTGCATTCTGCCTACGAGTATGGTGTGATACAGCGCCGGTAGTTTAACCCGTAGTTTATCTAACTCATTGCGGTTTTGGATGAATTTGAGGTGCGGATGCGATTTTGGGGTTGGAAAGGGTTGTTTGTGCTCCTAGGTGCAATTTATGCACCGTGGTAACTTTAGCGCACCGTGAGTACGATATCCTGGCTGACTTATCATAGTAGGCTTGGTTGTTTACTCTAATTAGGTTGTACGAACGCAACCGATTTGGTCGATCGCTGGGTTTGGCGGGGAATCCTAGGAGGAGGATCGGGATTGCAATATTAGAGTCTCGCGAGTGAGTATTCGTGATTCGGAAAGGCGCTTGGCGGTTACAATAGGCAGTTCATTGGGTAACCGCAAGTTCTACCATTCCGTAGCGCATTGAGCGACTGTAGATCCCAACTTATACGAGTATACGAGTAGGCCGGAGCATAAAGTGTATATTGTATATTTCATCGTGAGGCTTTTCGGGGAAAAAAAGTGCAGTCGGAGCAGAGAGTGCAGTGTCGAAGCGCTTTTAGACTGAAAGGAACTTGTTATTGCATATCCTATCATAGACGACCAAACAGAAAGAAGCACCTCAGGGCAGAGCGGCATTTACCGATACCGTGCCATAACAACACATCCTCCATCCTCCACTTGCTCTTCTAGTGCCCGCAACCCAATTCTCGTCGAATATAGTACTGGTATCATAGGGGCCTCACTCGGTCGATTGGCTCTCTGCCTACCAATACCAATGGCCACGGACCCACCATAATCACAACTCCAACCGCAGAAGCTTCAGCGCCGTGCTTCAGCTAACTCTGGAACCTACAGCCCTCCGGCCATCACTGTAAGCCATGCCACACGCCAACCGCACGCAACAAATTAGCAGGGCTGATAAACTGCACTTACCCTCACACTTCCTCTTCCTCTTCCGTTCGGGACACGCGCATCAAAAGAAAAGAAAGGAGCACATTTCGGAGGAATTCTAGACCCCGCCAGAGCAAGGGTGCACCATTGGTATCCGAGGGCAAAAGTGTCGTCTCGTAAGCCCGACCGACCAATCCAAGTGCCAGCGGCGACACACGAGGCGAAATCGAAAGAGGGTTATAATACAGCACTAGTGCTGGCACCTGTCGCACGACAAACTAGAAGCTATAGCTGCGCGTCGCGATCCGATATTGATATCGTACAAGTGATTTACCGTACAGATAGCACATCATTACAGTATTACTGGCGGACGAGGGATGGCTGAGCGCTTTTGCTTTGATGGCCGGTCATTGAGCGCGATACGGCACGCCGAATCACAAGTAAGATATCGGGAGAAGGTCTTCCCGGGAAGCTAATTTCGGGCACCTTACTGGGCTCTAATCGCGATTCTCGGCTTAGAGGTCCAACTTGGTCTACCATGTACGGAGGTTCAGGTGATCTTGGCCATGTCGCCAGCTGATAATCATTTTCAGCTCTCGGATATGGTCTCCCTTTGGTGAATCAAAGCTGCGAAATCCGCCGCCAGGCACGGTGTCAGTATACCGGTAGTACCTTATCGGGTTATTCTCTTCCCGACGGCGCTTTCCTCTACCCGGGAGCTGATTACTTGTGTGGTTAGGCAGAGGGGAGAGAAAGTTTTGGCCCTGCTCGGCCCGCCAACGTAGAAATAGGGGCCACTTTTGTTAAAGGCAACACTCCACAATATCTACGACTTCAAAAAGAAAATGGATGCGATTCACCAATAGCGGATGCACTTATACTCGTCCTATCCAAAGGAAAATGAAAGTAGATACCTACAGGTTGAGCAGTAAGGAAGGCTGTGATGTTGCAATATATAGCATCTCTTGTCCCACCGTATTTCCCAACATCACAAGTTTCCTTAAGCCTTCACCACCGTATTCCACCCATTTATATCTCCATTTCACAAAATAAGCAGAAGAATATCTGCTTGGTCTACTTTAGATGTTGGGAAATGTGCTGTTTTTTTATGCCCACGTTCCGAGCAAGGGCTTTAGTCCTCTCTCAATTCCCCCATTTCCTTCTTCCGTTTCCCTACTGTATGATACAACAATATCTTTCATTTTTCTATTCTTATTCGACCCCCACTTCGCACAATTGCCTCCCCGCAACACCGCTGTCGCAGCATTGTTTTCCCAACAATGGGGTCCATTATCGTATCTATTATCGCAAGTGCGTGTCTGATCCGTCGAACAAAGCTCCGCGGAAAATCATCTTAAGGACAGGGACAATACTGGTTGGGAACGCAATTATGTTCGCAGTTGGTCGTTCATGCGCAATGGTAAACCTTTTTGTAGGATGATTGCGATGCGCGAAGAAAACTACTGCAGATCTTCGGGGTTCGGGAGCTATAAGAGGAGAGATCTTCGCCTCGGGAGGGAGAAGCATGCGAGCAAGCAGCAAGCATTGGTTACCAGTACGAATATTATCCGGAGCACGAGAATTCGCTCTTCCCGATGCCGTCTGTTGGTGATGTATCATACTGTACAGGCTTTGAGATGGACTTCCTTTGCTATCTGTGCCTTTGCAGTGCGGGCAACCTTAATCTCGTCGCTGGATCCAAGGTGGCTGAGAGTGGACAAGGCCATGCGAGTGTGATACTTGTACGAGTACCGGTACCAGTACATACCAGCCGTCCCCCCCATTCCAGACCCGCTGGCATATGATGTGCAGTCTGACATAGCCATGATTAGATTTATATCATACATCTTGTGCCGATACTGATATTATGGACGGTAGGCCAGGAGGGATACCGGTAGTGTGGCAGAATCGATGCTATGTTCACTCTGGGGTGTAAGAGTAGGGGAGGGTAACATTGGGGGGGGAGGGCACTGTACTCGAGTAGCCTACGGTATTGTTTTCGTTGGGCGGGTAAAATTCGCGCCTAACCCGCTAAGCTTGTTATGGAACGATATTCGTGTGGGGAGTATTTAATCTGACCTACCGTAGAGTGCTGAGTCATTTGGGCATTAGAAAGACTGAAAAATCCGATTTCCTTACCAAGGACAGCTAGCAACTGCCTAATTCTAGCCTTAGCGTTCTGGGTACGAATTTTACTGTTTCACACTGCCCAAGGGATAGAGGGGATTCAGATATTGGTTGACCGTAGGGCCCTTCCACATATCAATTGGATTACCCGTGCTCTCGGGGTTGATATGTTCCAGTTCTTCCTGTAGGGCCATTTGATGGTGGTATCTGCAATGAGGTCAATGCCTCCCCCCATCTCACAAGAACGGGGTGGTGCAAACATCCCATGTAAGGGTGTGTTCACCATTCCGGAGGATTCACATCCTGGCTTGAGACGGCGCGGCAGCGCGAAGGCTAAACAGTATCATACTACCAACTTACAGGTTTGTCCTTTAAGGTAGAATCGTTGCCAACTCGTCCGGCGAAGAAAATTTTCCTTGTAATAAGATCGCGCACTGGCATATATTACCACATTACGCCTGGTGTTCAGTACGGTGCTTGGGTGCGGGGGTACGAGTACTTGGGGCCCGGTAGCACAAACACATCCACGCAGCCTATTGCTCGAGCAAAGGCATGGCGGGTGTTTGTAATACCGCGCCCGACTTCTTGCTAAAACACCAAAAAATACTCACACTCCATCACTCGGAATTTCCTAATCCGGCTTAGTCCACATACCGATGCCGCACCTTTGTAATAGAGATGGGCCCGACTTTTGTCTACCCCCGAGTACATCCACCGCGGTATGCAAATGCACTTAACGGCAAGCGACTTCACTCTAGCTGCAGGTCTCTCTTCGTACCACCATTTGCTGTACCGTACCTCTACAACAAGCCCCTCCCCGTCCCAAACGGCGATGTGGCGTTTATGTACCCGAGCGGTCAGCAGTACTTACCCGCAGTTAGGAGCTCCTGCGTCGTGCTAGAGCCGAGTGATCTGTGATGCCATTGTAAGCAACCCTTCTCCTCTCTAGCGCCCTCATGCTTAGCTTAGCTTATCTTGGCTTAGATCACCCGGTTTTTTTCCCTGCACGCTCTGGACCGGTGTGAGTGACATGACGTGCGGGGTGGTGACTGGCAACGGCACCTTACGATGGTCGAACGATGTAAAAGTTTTACCGCTATGACGCGGTGGGGAAAAGTTTTTCCATTTTTTTACCCATTCCTTTTCGGGTTTATATAGAGAGGGACGATGCGTGGGATGGTGATCTGGTCCGGGCTGATTTTTACGGTTAGGTTGTGGCGGCCGTTTGGTATTCAACCCAGTGTTGGAAAAAAAGCTTACGATATTGTGATATTGCAAAGTTTTTCGTTATGCTCTGCGGTGGAGATCTTGCGAAAAGGCTCTGGGTCTGGGCGGATGCGGTTTTTAGCCAGCAAGATGGGCGGGAATTAACTTTTGGTGCGAAACAGTGAAGCAAAACCCCCAGTACTAATCCTGAAGACCCACTCGAAAACGCGTTTTCCGCCCTGGGGCTGAATAACTCTGCTGGTGTTGTGTTCATTCGCACTTCCAACGGGCAATGCATGGCTCGCACATAGCAGACGGTGCTCTGTTGATGCTTCAATTGCGCGGGTGTACATAATGAGAGGAGTTGAGTCTACTTGAGCTTGGCCATCCCCTCCCCCTATCCTCCCGGAGGATAATACCTCCAAAGGATTTATCTTCTATCCTATATGGCTCACCAAACAAGTCCTGTACTTTGCAGGGCACCGTGGTGATTACTGGTAGGACTGGAGAGGCCGCATCTCCGGTGTATTTCCGATCCATCTACACCCCCGCATTGGTACAGTACTGCCGAAGAAGCCCTCTCAATGCTTTTTTCTTCTTCCTTCTTTTTCCAGTTCAAGATCCTCCCGTTTCCATCCACTATTCTTGAATTCTGATCCCGGCTGTAACTGTACCGACGGGAGCATGCAGGTTCACACGTCCGGCGAGAACCTGAAGAACAGGACAGGACAGGATACGCAGATCCATCGCAGGGGTAAAGCTCCTGGGTATAAGTCTATGGAAACTATGTTGTATTATGTTGCGTCGTTTCTAAACGTTGTGCTGTATCTATCTGGAATAACCAGCGTTGTGATTTGTAGGCCGCTGCGTTAGGCGGATGTTTGATGATGCTGCTACTTGATGGAATACGGTATTCGAGCTATACTCGAGTAGCTGTTGCACTAATCACTCGAGACTGTACTAGATCTATTCGAGTTGTGCGGTCACATTATGCCCCCACGGAAGTCGGGAACTAGCTCGCAGGAGCTCCTACCTGTAAACCCCTGGCTCGGAAAAATTGGACTGTCAAGTTGAATCGGACTGGGACACGATCCAAACCGAGTTGTGAAATAAAAACGCGTAGCACACTATTGTGTACTCTACTCTGCTCTACGATGCTGTACCCTCGGAATTCACCTGCTGCCAGTGCTTCCGGGGTCCCCCCCTGATTTCAGCGCGTACCTGCCAGCGCATATCATACCCTCTCTACTGCCCGGCATTTCTGACTGCTGACTCGTTCCGCCATTGGAGACAAGAAAAAAAAAGAATACCAGAAGACCTGCCGGACCTATGTCATATATATAGGAGCACATATGATGTTGGAATTTCTGTATGCGAGGTGCGGGCTTGAAGAGAAAGTGAAGACTGGTTGAACGTGCGAACAGTATAGTTCAAAGAAGGCTGATCAAAATTGTTCCGATGTCTATTGTGCATTGCTACTTGGGAACCAGGCGATGGCACTTATACCCGTGAGAGGTGTCTATATACAGTGCTAATGATACGAGTTCCCACTATGCCCTACTAGGCATACTTCCATCACATTGAAGCCATTTTTCCAACATATGAGTTGGGTAATACCTCGAGTGATTTTCTGTGATGTTGTGACTAAGGAGGACTTGAAAGGAGGGGGGGGCGGGGGTCTGGAGCATCGTAGCATCATTGGCGAGATCCGGAGGTTTTGGGGATTTCTCTTTGACAGTGGGGGGTTCGTCGCGAGTGATGGAGGAGAAGAGGGGAAAAAAAGAAGGAAAAACTGGGAATATTCTTTACGAAGGTGGATATATCTAATCCGCTGTTGGGGGTAATCTAGCTTCCTCATTGTAGCTAGTCAGAGTGAATACTTCCCACCGTGGGGTGAGAGCCTAACGTATTGCTTTTAGAAGTTAAAATGTGCCATATCAAGATACCCCGTTCGGGTTGTTGGGGTATCCTACTTTGAGCTTCGAGAGGCATCTTTGGCCTTGGTAACCCTGTGCATGCATTGCTTGATTGTGCCTTATTTTCTCCTTCTATATTATCAATTATGTTTGAGTTTGAGCAATTATTTTGCTTTCGAGGGGTATTCTGTTTCCAATGTTATATTTATAATGAGATTCTGGAAAGGGCGCTGCAGGAGCGATTCTGCGGCTCACCGGGAACCCATGGGAGAATAACGCCCTACAAGCAAGGCACAATCTGCCACTCCTCACACCTCCCCCAAGCCACTGAGCGCAAAAAATTCCGCCCAGGCTCAGCACTAAACATGGGCGAAGGCCCGGTTGCTTCACCTGGCTGCACGGCTGCAGGCTGTCTGGCTGGACGGATTTTAAAGGCTGTTTGGCCAGTTTGAAACATCGAGATCTAGGAGGAATATCGGTAGCTGGCACCGATCCAGCCTACTTTGATCGGGGGGCCCCGATTGAGTTTGTCTTACCAGGGCGGGAGGGCAGCCTCATATACGGGACCGTACGAGTATATAATGTTCTCGGAGAATTTCAGACCGGTGGGAGTCTCGGCCAGGAGCCGTGCGATACTATACTGAGGCGTGAGAAACTAGCCAGGGGTTGACTTTACAATTGGACTCGAAATCCGAATTTAAGCTGGGGCATGCTAATCGAGAAGTTTGTTAGCGGAGAATTATGTCCGGAAGATCGCTATTGGGGACTTTTGTTTCTTGGTTATGCCCTCGGAAATGACCTCACTGTGGGTTTAGTGCTGAACAGTGCGGTTGGAAAAGTTCGGGGACAAATGCCAAAACACACCAAAAGTCCCACTTTTCAGCACACCAGAACAGCCCCATCTCACTTAATTAGAGCCTTTAACTTCACTGACACCACATCTTGTATCTAGGGTATGATACCTTGTAAAAAATTTACATGTTTTTTCTGAACCTTTAAGAGGAGGTATTCTGTGTATTCTAGCTTGTGGTTAGAAATCAATGCCAAGACAGCCACTTTATACTCCACAATTCAACAGGTGTTGAGACCATTTTGCTATAAAACAGTGCAAGAGTGTCCAATTATATATTGGGTCACTAAGTACATGAAACCCAGCTGTCTCACTACCACCGCTTCAAGAAGGGTCTACAAGGCTTAGAACTATCTAGAGGCTCTGCAAGCTCAGTGTATTGAATTTGAGATAGTACCTGATTTTTTAAATTTCAGAGAATCGCAGTGCTATTAGGCATCCTCGTGTTGGGGCACATCAAAATGTGGCATATTTGGTGTGTCAAACCGTTTGTCCCTGAACTTTTCTAACGGGACTGAACACAAGCTCTGAAAATAAATTAGGGGCATAACTGGCGTGAAGGCCGGGTAACAGAACGCGAAATCTCAGTGAGGACCAAATACTTGCAGCCCGTTGCCACTTTGATGGCCTGAAATTTTCCCGAACCATCAACCTCTTCCGCTCTACGCATCGCCAACCAACTGCATCCGCGAAACACTTTGTCATTCTTTTCGTTCATTATTTCTATTGTTTTTTCTTTCTCCCTTTAAACTTCTCAAGATGGCTGATGGTAGGCGTTCTCTCCCCATTTATTGACCTTTTCCTCCTTGCACGAGGCTGACCTTATCGCAGCCGAATTTGAAGAGATCAAGCGCATGCAACAGGAGCGCAATGAAATGAAATCAAAGTCGAAAGCCTTTGACCCTTCAACGCAGCGCAAGGACAACTCTACGAAGGTGGCCTTGACTGACACCTTCGATACCACACTGTACGATCGCGCGAATGGGGACAAGTTCTCTGGTTACAACACGTCGATTCCAACGAACGATGATGACGATGATGTGGATATGGAAGGGAGTGATGGAACACGGAGACTGGTGGGCCAGTACACTGCTTCAAAAGAAATTATGAACGAGTTTGTGAATGCTGGTGATGATGATATGGACCTGATGTCTGCGAGGGCAAAAGGGGGTCAAATCGCGGACCGAGAAACGGATTACCAGAAGCGTAGGTTTCAAAGGCAGTTGACACCAACGCGGAAGGACGCGTTTGCAAGCGATGAGGCGGAGGGTGAGGGCCGGAGCTACCGGGAGGTTATGTTGGAAAAGGAACTTGAGAGGGAAGAGGAGCGTGTTAGGAGGCAGATTGAGGAAAAGCTCAAAAACGGGGATGGCGACATGGATGGCGTTGAGCATGAGGCTACTCTTAAGGATCAAGAGGCTGATATAGAGAACAGAGATGGAGCGACCGATGTGACAAGGAAGCGGGTATGTCTTTCAACTCCTGCTTTTACCATCGGGGCTTTTGCTAACAAATTTGCAGAAAAAGAGATGGGATGTTGGTCTTGATGATAATGCGGTAGCGGTGAAGGAGGAAGACGGCTCAAAGAAGCGATCGAGCAGATGGGATGTTGCTGCTGCGCCAGATGCGACACCAATGGTAAAGCGTTCCCGATGGGATCAGGCGCCTTCACTTACTGCTGCTACACCAGTCGGAAACCAAGGACTAGTGACACCTATCCATCCCACTGTCAGTGCGGCGCCGGTACCTTCGCTGCCGATTACCTTTGGTCATGGCGATAGGAATGCTCCCCTGTCTGATGAAGAGCTGGATGAAATGCTGCCAAAGGAAGGATACAAGATTCTTGAGCCCCCTCCAGGATATGCACCTATCCGCACCCCTGCCAGGAAGCTTATGTCTACTCCCGCCCCCATGGCATCATCCTCCGGAATTGGTGGGTTTATGATGCAGGAGCCTGAGAATGCCAGGATCCTGGGGAAACAGATGCCTACAGATATTCCCGGAGTTGGTGATCTCCAGTTCTTCAAAGCCGAGGATATGGTCTATTTTGGAAAGCTCGTCGACGGCGGAGATGAGAACTCCATGACTGTCGAGGAATTAAAGGAACGAAAAATCATGCGTTTGCTCTTGAAAGTCAAGAACGGAACGCCACCAATGAGGAAGACGGCTCTTCGCCAACTTACTGACAATGCTCGTCAATTTGGTGCAGGGCCGTTGTTTAACCAGATTTTGCCTTTGCTCATGGAGAAGACCCTTGAGGACCAGGAACGACATTTGTTGGTCAAGGTCATTGATCGTATTCTCTACAAGCTGGATGACCTTGTCAGGCCGTATGTGCATAAAATCTTGGTCGTCATTGAGCCACTTCTGATTGATCAGGACTATTATGCGAGAGTCGAGGGACGGGAAATCATCAGTAATCTTTCAAAGGCCGCTGGTTTGGCTCATATGATTTCGACAATGCGACCGGATATCGACCATGTAGATGAATACGTCCGTAACACCACGGCTCGAGCGTTTGCCGTAGTAGCTTCCGCCCTCGGTATACCAGCACTGTTACCGTTCTTGAAAGCTGTTTGCCGCAGTAAGAAGAGCTGGCAAGCAAGACACACTGGTGTCAAGATTGTTCAGCAGATTCCCATTTTGATGGGTTGTGCCATTTTGCCCCATCTCAAAGGATTAGTGGATTGTATCGGGCCCAACTTGGAGGACGAGCAAGCTAAGGTTAGAACAGTCACCAGTTTGGCTATTGCTGCCTTGGCCGAGGCCGCAAGCCCTTACGGTATCGAGAGTTTTGATACAATACTCAATCCCCTATGGACCGGTGCAAAGAAGCAGCGAGGAAAAGGATTAGCTGGATTCTTGAAGGCAGTCGGTTACATTATCCCGCTCATGGACGAGGAATATGCCAATTACTACACCTCAGAAGTAATGGAAATCCTGCTAAGAGAATTCCAGAGTCCAGATGAGGAAATGAAGAAAGTCGTTCTGAAGGTTATCAGCCAATGTGCAGGGACAGAGGGTGTAACAGCGGCGTACTTGAAGGAGAATGTGCTACCTGAGTTCTTCAAAGCCTTCTGGGTTCGGCGCATGGCCTTGGACAAACGGAACTATCGACAGGTGGTTGAAACCACAGTCGACCTTGGCCAAAAGGTTGGGTGCGGAGAAATCATTGAGAGGATTGTTGACCACCTCAAGGATGAGAGTGAACCATACCGTAAGATGACGCTGGAGAGTGTTGAGAAGGTCATTGCCTCCCTTGGCGCTGCTGACATTGGTGAACGTCTGGAGGAGCGACTCGTGGATGGTGTTTTATTCGCTTTCCAGGAGCAAACTATGGAGGACGTGGTTATGTTGAACGGGTTCGGTACTGTGGTTAATGCGTTAGGCACCAGGTGTAAGCCATACTTGCCGCAGATCGTGAGTACCATCCTCTGGAGGTTGAATAATAAAAGCTCCGCCGTCCGCCAACAAAGTGCGGACTTGATCTCACGGATTGCGGTTGTCATGGTATGTTCATCCCCTCCCTTAAATTTTTATATTGCGAACATAGCTAACCTGGGAGCAAAAAGAAACAATGCGGCGAAGATGCTTTGATGGGAAAACTGGGTGTTGTTCTATATGAGTACCTAGGAGAAGAGTATCCCGAAGTCCTGGGTTCAATTCTTGGAGCTCTGAGGTCTATTGTCACAGTTGTAGGCATCAATAGCATGCAGCCTCCAATCAAGGACCTGCTTCCTCGCCTGACGCCAATTTTGCGGAATCGACATGAAAAGGTGCAGGAGAATACTATTGATTTGGTAGGCAGAATCGCGGATCGAGGTGCCGAGTTTGTGAGTGCGAGGGAGTGGATGCGAATCTGTTTTGAGTTGCTAGATATGTTAAAAGCACACAAAAAGGGTATCCGAAGGGCGGCAAATAACACTTTTGGTAAACAATCTATCCCTATTTATACTCGTGTGGTTATTAATCTTCAATTTAGGTTTCATTGCCAAAGCCATCGGTCCCCAAGACGTTCTTGCGACCCTACTCAACAATCTCCGTGTCCAGGAACGTCAGTCCCGTGTTTGTACTGCCGTCGCTATCGGTATTGTCGCTGAGACCTGCGCTCCCTTTACCGTACTTCCAGCCTTGATGAACGAGTACCGAGTGCCAGAACTTAATGTCCAGAACGGTGTCCTCAAATCCCTTTCCTTCCTGTTTGAGTACATTGGCGAGATGGCGAAGGATTACGTCTACGCTGTCACACCACTTCTCGAGGATGCACTAATCGACCGTGACCAAGTCCACCGTCAAACCGCGGCTTCTGTTGTGAAGCATGTTGCACTGGGCGTGGTCGGGCTGGGCTGCGAGGATGCTATGATGCATCTATTGAACTTGCTGTACCCGAATATGTTTGAGACATCCCCGCACGTTATTGACCGAATTATTGAAGCGATCGATGCTATCCGAATGGCTATCGGCCCTGGTTTAGTCATGAATTATGTATGGGCAGGCCTTTTCCACCCTGCCAGGAAGGTCCGGACACCATACTGGAGACTGTACAATAATGCATACGTGCAGAGTGCAGATTGTCTCGTGCCATTTTATCCTAATCTTGATGAGGAGAAATTGCAACGGAATGATCTGATGATTGTACTTTAAGAGATGGAATATGATGAAATGAGCCGTTCCCTCACTTTCCTTCTCATTTTATTTCTTCCTTTTCAGCGAATTCAAAAAGTTTTTCTTGTAGGATACTGATACTGCTGGCTATAGTGCTCACCGCAGGAATGAATCGGGAGGTGCAGGAGATTCTTTAGTATATATATAGCTTTTTATTTTATTTTATATTTTTTTATTTTTCGTCAGTCAGGTTTCTCTAGCACTAGGTATGCTTATTATTGTTGGGTTTGTTTGCGTTGGTAGAAATAATTTGAGATAGCGTTTTTTTTAGTGAAGATGCAATAATACTCTGTCGGTATACTCGTAACTTCCCTCCCCTCAAACATGCCCCTCCAACTTCACAAGTCTATAGCTCAACCCGTAGCTTATCCTACTATCCCTCGTGCATCACGAATGCCTGTCGTCCGTGCCAATCAAGGTCGAAACCGACACCCGCCCCCACCATCCCCGACAACACCCCCTCATACACTCTCACCATCACCCAACCCAACCCGGCCCCGCCCCGTAAACCGTGAGCCCAGCACAACCCAGCACAGAGGTGGAGCATAGTATGAATCATATTTAATAGGTAGGCCTAACATTTGGCCAACTAAACCGCAGGAATCATCATCGTCACTCGACAAACTTGAACCTGCAGTTTGCGACCCTTTCTCTATTGTACTGTAATTAAGTATTATACATATACTGGGAATGGATGGACTATGGTGGGATGGTTTGGTAGTGGATTTTTGGAGAGAAGGGCTGGAGTGTTCTGGTAATTATGTACATTCGTAGAAATCTTGTGCTCTAGGCAAAAGTGGGGGGAGGGGGGGGCATTTTGTTTGTGTTTTATTTATTTATTTATTTATTTATTCTGGGGGGGTTGGTGATACTTATGGAGGATGATTCTGCCTGGGGTTCCCGGATGAGATTTTTGTATAATATTTATCGTACTTGTGGGTGTTAGTTTGGGTATACTTCCATTTTCATCGCGTATTCGGAATCAGGTAATATTAAAGATTTATGTCTTAATACTATGACCAAACATGGCTAGTTGTAATTTCTACTCCTTACATCATTTATTCTCATACCAGGCCAAGCTTGTTCTCTTTTATTACCTCTTAGTTCACACACAGGTCATCTCCGCACCAAAATTTGTTTCCCATTTTGGAAGAGCCATCAC
>Ga0307517_10000429_pt1 | contig 72171 bp, 64 predicted proteins | sample 23_EM_MG_FD_194515 | JGI IMG/M metagenome (GOLD analysis project Ga0307517, IMG submission 194515) | Populus trichocarpa ectomycorrhiza microbial communities from riparian zone in the Pacific Northwest, United States - 23_EM | ecosystem: Host-associated > Plants > Roots > Unclassified | place... | reverse complement strand
GATGATGTCCTTTAGCTCGTCACGGGAATATTTCTCGAATGTGCCTGATATGATAAAATTTTGGCCCAGCAGCTTTTCACTTGCCAGGGTAACTTCCTTCTCCTCGGCTACAAATTGCAGGCCGTGTGCTTTTAATTTTTCTATCTCTTCGCGGTGCTTTTGATCTTCAAAATATTCGATGATGCTTTTGGCAATACGCTCACCTATTTCCTCAACGGCATTCAGTTCATCAAAAGAAGCTGCCATCAGGTTATCGATAGTTTTAAAATGAGCAGTCAGCTTTTTGGCGACGGTGGCACCTACATATCTTATTCCCAAGCCAAACAATACCCGGTCGAACGGCATTTGCTTCGATTTCTCGATACCTTCCAGCATATTGGTGATGGATTTCTCGCCGAAGCGTTCCATGGTTTTCAACTGATCAGCCTTATTATGCAGCTCATAAATATCACTGATATGCTTTATAAAGCCCTTCTGATATAAAGTTTCAATGGTTTCATCACCCAAACCGTCGATATCCATTACTTTACGGCCCGTAAAGTGCTGCATCTTACCAACGATCTGTGTAGGGCAGCCTTCGTCGTTAGGGCAATAAAAGGCGGCTTCGCCTTCCTTACGCTCCAGTGGAGTGTTGCAATCAGGACAAGTAGTACGGTAAACAATGGCCTTTGCATCCGGCTTACGCTTATCTAAATTAACACTGATGATCTTCGGAATGATCTCTCCGCCCTTTTCTACATAAACAGAATCACCCTCATGGAGATCAAGACGGATGATTTCATTGGCATTATGCAAGGTAGCACGTTTAACCGTTGTCCCCGCTAAAAATATCGGTTTCAGGTTGGCAACCGGGGTAACAGCACCTGTGCGGCCCACCTGGTAGCTTACACTAAGCAGTTCAGTTTCCACCCTTTCGGCCTTGTATTTATAGGCGATGGCCCAGCGCGGAGATTTAGCCGTAAAGCCCAACTCCTGTTGTTGTGAATAGTTATTTACCTTGATCACGATGCCATCGATGTCATAACTCAGGTTAAAACGTTTGCTTTCCCATTCGCTTATAAACTTAAGCACCTCTTCAATATTGGCGCATAATTTACTTTCAGCATTAACCGGAAATCCCCAGCTTTTTACCGCTTGCAGACTTTCCCAATGGGTTTTAAACAATTGTTTTTCGGTATAAAGGAAATACATAAAACTATCCAGCGGGCGTTTAGCAACCTCGGCAGAATCCTGCAGCTTAATAGTTCCCGATGCAAAGTTGCGGGGGTTGGCATATGGAGGTTCGCCGTTTTCAATGCGCTCGTCATTCAATCGTTCAAAGGCCTTGAGGTGCATAAACACTTCGCCGCGTATTTCAAAGTCATCCGGGTAATCTCCTTCATGGAGTTTTTTTGGAATGCTGCGTATAGTTTTTACGTTGGTGGTCACCTCATCGCCTTGTGTGCCATCGCCACGGGTTACTGCTTGTTCCAGCTTACCATCTTTGTAAGTCAGGCTCATTGACAGGCCATCAAATTTCAGTTCGCATACATATTCAAAGTTATCACCGATCGCTTTTTTGATGCGCTGATCAAAGTCAAGCAGTTCCTGTTCATTGTAGGTATTACCAAGCGACAGCATCGGCCAGCGGTGCCTTACGGTCTGAAACTCTTTAGTGATAAAGCCCCCGACGTTTTGAGTTGGCGAATCCGGGTCGATCAGTTCGGGAAATTGTGTTTCCAGTGCAGTCAGTTCTTCCAGTTTCTTATCAAATTCAAGATCGGTAATAGTAGGCATGGCCAGCACGTAGTAGTTGTAATTGTGCTGTTTAAGCTCGGCCGAGATGGCCGCTATCCTTTTTTTAGCTTCTTCGAATGACATAAGCGAAGATAGTAAATTAGTGATTTAGCGGTAGTGTTAAGTTAAATAGTTAAAAAATGTTAATGTTTATTAATTCTATAAAAGTTGTCGACTATCTATATTTTGAAACTGTGGAAATCTCATTGACAATTGTGGAAATCGGGGAGATGGGGTGATTTAACTGTGGAGAAAATTCCACACTTTTATTTGAAATAAGAGAATAGAAACCTTATTAAATAAAAATAGCCGAACCTCGCGCCCAGCTATAATTACTAATTAATTTAACTGAATTACTAAATACAACAAGTGTGCCAATTGTTCCATTTTCTTTTTACGCAATGTGAATCAAGTAACAAAGGTGTTACAAACAGCGCGTTTTTTCCTGATAAGCAAATCTATTGCTGTAATGTGAAAAATAGCATCGTTTTGTAATAGGGTTTGATTTACACGGAATAAGGAATTCGTGGGACTTTTATTTCTCATATTCCAGCGGCATAAATTTAAAATCGAGGTTAAACCAAAAACCGTTTGCTTCATCTTAGTAATAATTAATACATAATTTACTATGAAGAAGATCACAAGATTAATGTTATTGGCAGGGGCCTTATCCCTGCTTGCAGTTAATGAAAGCAAAGCACAGGAAATAGTGGTACGCGCTCGTATGCACGCACCTGTAGTTGCAGTACGGCCAGCACGTCCATCACCACGGCATGTTTGGGTAGAAGAGGAGTGGGCTCCAAGTGGCGGCACTTATGTTTACAAAGGCGGTTACTGGGTTGCACCGCCCTTTGCACGGGCAAGATGGGTGCCGGGCAAGTGGCGCCATAGCCCACGTGGTTGGGTTTGGAGACCGGGGCACTGGAGGTAAGGTTTAAAACCGATGATTAGCGCCCAGAAAAATTCTGATAACTGATATGCAAAAAAAGAGCGATAAGGTTTTCCTTATCGCTCTTTTTAGTTTTGTAAAAGTATATAAGCGGTATTCGTGGTATTAATTGGTTATTTATCGGTAATAATTTGATCGGTTGTCAGGGTCATAGGAATAGTCATTCCGCCAGGAACTTTTGGATTGTCTTTAATTTGAACATCCCCTTTTATGGACTGGTTGATCTTAGCTTCTAACACCCAACCTGTTGCTTTATCTACTTTTAGCTCGTTGGTCGAAGTGCCATTAATAATATATTTCATCGGCAGGTCATTGACCATTTTATAATCGTCAACAGGCGGAGATGTGATTACACCGTCACCATGTATGGTATAAGTCTTATCATCGGTGTTTAGTAGTGTGTAAACTGTTTTTATTTTTGCAGACATCGCCGATTCCAGAGATGTGTTAATGGTCCATTGGTCGTTTTTTGCTATTGGATTGTTTGGGAAGAAGGCCATTGTGATCTCCAGGCTGCCTTTCATTGCTTTTGGACCGAATGACTGCATCATCTGGTCTTTAAACTGCTCTTTTTGCGCTTCAGTAATTTGCGGAATCCCATCAAACATCCCTGATATCAATTTGTCAAAATCTTCAACTGAAAGTACCCTTCCTTTTTTCGACAGGTTAACTTTGAACGAATTGCGGGTCATGTTATGGATCAGTATCGATAAAGGGTTTTGTTTATCGTCGGCGTCTGAATTCATGTCCATATTAACCGCGGCCGATTCCATCTGCATACGAAGCTTCTCATATCTTGCATCCATCATATACACTGTATCTTTAATAGTCTTAACCTTGAAAGACATTTTGCCACTTATCGTTATATTGATATCCTGGGTTTGTCCGCTGATGTCCTGTACCATGTGCATCCTGGCACTGGTAACCATATAGTAGGAACTATCCTGTTTAAGATTTAAGCTGATGGTTGCTTTTTGCGCATAGGTAACAACGCACATCATTAAGGATGCGATAAAGGTTAAGGTTTTTTTCATGCCTTAAAAGTATCATAATGCGCAAGGGCAACCAAATATATTTTGAGAAAGTTGCTTAAATGGCGTCCCGGATTTAAATCGAGAACACCATTTAACAATAAAATACTTTAATGTTTATCCGTTGCACCCGGCGCAGTTTCTTTTGCAAGCATGGCCTCTTTAATGAGTTTTACAGGTGCGCTGCCATAGCTTAAAAACCGCTCGTTAAAGTCTTTCACCTTATACTTATCACCCATTTTGCTTTTCCAGTCTTCGCGCAGGTCCATTATTTCTTTGTAGCCGGTAAAATAGCTGTCGAGCTGCACACTGGTCACACTTACACGTTTCCATTTCCCTTCGGCCTCAGCCTGCTGCTGAAAGGCTTCATGTGTAAGCAGTGTAATCGCAGTTTGCTTTGGCATATTCTGGCAATGTACGCTATAGTCCAGTATGGTATTGCATACTGAGCGCAGGTTCCATTTGTACCACATCAGCCACATTTCAGGGTCGTTATCGCCATATCCGGCATCAAGCATCATTTGCTCACTATAAACTGCCCATCCTTCAACCATTGCACCGTTGCCAAATATAGATTTGATCATGCTTGGCGCTTTGTTTGAGTAAACCAGCTGTACATAATGGCCGGGAATGGCTTCGTGAATACAAAGGATCTGCAAAGTGTACTGGTTATATTCCCGCAGATAGCTTTCGGCCTTCTCCGGTGCCCATCCCGCCAAACTGCCTACATTAAAATAAGAGTTTTGTGCGTTGTCATAAGGGCCTGGAGAGCTCATGGATGCGCCTGCCACGCCTGCCATATATCCCGGTTCTTTGCGCACTCTCAGCGGTTTGGTAGGGTCCATTGTGAGCAGGTCCTTTTGTTGTACAAAAGTCGTCAGTTTGGGCAGCCGTTGTTCAATAGCAGTCTGGAACTCATCAGGCTTTACATGCTTTGCCGATATGGTATCGATCATTTTGCCGATCATGTCCAATGTGTCGGGTGGCATTGGCTGGGTGCCAAAATATTTTGGCCAGAGTTTCAGCGTGATCTTGGCCATTTCGTGGTGCACAAATTTCTTTCGCTCAATGGCGGCATTATATACCTGTTGTGCACTTGACGATGCCTGTATCTCATACTTAAATTTGTCCTCATAAAGCTCTTTTCCTAACCTAAAACTACGCGGATGGTCGTTCTTCAGGGCTTTCAGGAATTCGGTATATCCTTTTACTGCATCTACAGATAGTTTGGCCCTGTCCAGCATTAGTTTTTTTGTAGCTTCGGGTATATTGGTTTTCTTTAGTGAATCAGCAAAATCAGCCTCAAACACGCTTAAACCGCCCTGGTGCTGCTCAATGGCTAGATTAGTTAATTCGATAACCGGGTTCTTAATGTCCTTCTCGGCTTCCTTATAGTAAGCCGGCACATTGAGCATTTTCTGGTAGAAATTAGTAAGGCGTTTATCCAGCGGTGCATAATGCTCATTAAGAATATAAGCAAACGTGCCGATAACATTATAAGACGACGGGTCCCACTCGTAGGCTTTTAGCTGCTCCATCTGCCATTGCATATATTGCAGTTGGTTCTGCATAATGGCATAATCCATTTTGTTGGTTTCCAAAAAGGCAGTCGGCTGATATTTGCCTAAAGAATCAAGTTGGACTTTTACAAACTTGAGTTGTTTATCCCTGGTCTTTTTATCAGGTACCAATAAAATAGAATCGTATTTATGATAACCTACACTGGTACCCCAGTCAGGAAACTGTTTCCATAATTCATCAAGGAAGAATTTTTCGTAAGTATTAAAAGCAACATCATCCATGCTGCCTTGTATCGGGCCCGTTGAGGCATCCTTTTTACAGGCCTCAAAAAATAAAACAAACAGGACTAAAGCAATAATTTTTTTGATCACCGGCGAAGATTTTAATGGTTGGATAAACTTAAAACATTTTAGACAAAAAAGCCTAATTTATCCCTGCGGGGATTGTAAAAATATAATGATGACTATTTATTTGGCAATTATGCCAACCAATGACCGAACTGATTTGTATATTGAATTATGGAAAATCAGCATGGGATATTAATAACCGAATTGGTTAAATTATTGAACGGCGGCAGCGCACATGCCAGCCTGGATGAAGCTTTGGATGACCTGCCTACCGACCTGCGAGGAGCTAAGCCGGATAATTTACCCTACTCCATCTGGCAATTGGTAGAGCATATCCGGATAGCGCAATGGGATATGTTCAAATTTAGCCAGGATGAGAAACATGAATCACCGCTGTGGCCGGATGGATATTGGGTAAAAGAAACTGCTCCAAAGGATGAAACTGAATGGAATAAATCGTTGCAGCAGATCGATGACGACAGGAATGAATTTATCAGGCTGTTAAAAAGCGGAGACATTTATAAAGCGATACCGCATGGCGACGGGCAAAGCATCCTGCGTGAGGCATTACAGATAGCTGATCATAATGCATACCATGCCGCCGAGATCATTGTTATCAGGAGGCTATTGGGAGCGTGGAAGTAGGGGCCTAATTCTTATTAATAAAATCAACCAAATCAGGTATCAATTCAGCTTTTAGGGGCAGACTTGGGTTACCATAAGTAGCCATATTTTGATCCTTATCCACAGGTGCCTCTTTCATAATATGGTTCATTCCTTTTACGGTGATCAAAACCGCATCAGATTTCGCCTTCTTCAATTTTTCCGCATCGGCAACGCTGGTTTGTACATCGGTAGTTCCTTGTATAATAAGCACCGGCACTTTCATTGCCTTAATTACCCTTATTGGCTGATATTTGAAATAAGACATCAGGTACCTTTGTTTAGCTGTGGTAACCAAAGGATACATTGCCAGGTCAACGTTGTCGAAAGTTTTTCCTTTTTTCATACTGTCCAGCAGCGTCTTAAACTCATCCTGTAAATACTGGGGCTTTGATTTGAATATGTCGGTCATTAATTTATCGCCCTGTTCGCTGGTGGCATTTATTGAAATAATTGCTTTCGCGGGCTGATCGCGCGCAGCCAGCATACCTGCCAATGCACCTTCACCATGACCAAGTACCACAACTTTTGAAAACCGCTGGTCATCATTCAGCATATCAATCAGTCCCACGGCATCATCTACATAATCATCGAAACGGAGATCCTCGATTTTATTGGCTGTCTTGCTTTCGCCCACCATTCTTTTATCATAGCGTACCGATGCGATGCCATTTTTGCCAAGGCCTTCGGCTATCAGTTTATACATATTACCAGCTAAGCCTGTCTGTTCATTATTGCCGTTACGGTCTGTTGGCCCTGAGTCGGCTACAATAAGCACCACCGGAACCTTGCCCGAAGCATTTTTAGGCATGGTTAACGTACCATTGATATTTCCTGACAGATTTTTATATGTTATAGGGCTTTCGTCTGATGAGCCACTTTGGGCCATTGCTTTTATTGTAAGCAGGATTATGATTGACAGAAATAAAGTTTTCTTCATTTTATATTGATCGGGGAAACAAATATAATATCTCAGGTCGTATAAATTCAATTTATGATTGCATTTACGAACTTATCGCTGCCCCCGGGGGTTTAAATCACTGTTATCAAATTAAATGGGTGATTTATTGAAAGAAACGTTGTTAGTGGCTAAAAACAATTGCTGTTTAATTAATAGTTTCCCGACGTCCGGATTATTAATTTACCGTTAAAAAACGGGTATGAAATTTATCCGAATACAATTTTTAGTTCCTATATTGTGAGCGTATTTAAACTCTTGACTATAGTATAAACCCTTACTTGCCCCTGTTTAATGAGATTTTTTGCCGGATGTTTATTTACCGTATGGTTTGTATGTGCATATTCTGTAACATTTGCGCAAACGGCATCCTCAGCATTACAGGGCAAGATTTATTCGGATAAGGGACTTGTAGATGAGGCAACAGTCGTTCTGTTAAATTACCCCGATTCATCTGTAGTAAAATCCACACTCAGTAATAAATCCGGCATATTCTATTTTGGTAACATCAGCAAGGGAAAATACCTGCTATTTATCACCAAACTCAATTACATTAAATCGTATTCGGGCCCGTATGAGGTAGATGCAGGTAAGAGCCGGGATATTGGTTTTATAAAAATAAAAGCTGCCCCAACACAGCTCAGCGGAGTAACCATTACCGGTAGGAAGGATTTTGTAGAGGTAAAACCTAATAAAAGCGTCCTTAACGTTGATCAGAATATAATGGCTTCAGGAGCCTCATTGTTTGATATATTGAATTCATCGCCAGGCGTAAAGGTGGTTGATGATGACGTTCTATATCATGGCAATCAAAAAGCTGTGGTTGCTATTAACGGTAAACCTGTGTTGCTTACAGGCGAGGAACTGATTAATTTTCTGAAGAATTACCAGACCAGCAGTATCAGCCAGATCGAGCTGATCGATAATGCCGGAGTTAAATATGGAGCAACGGGCGGCGGTGGTATGATCAATATTATACTAAAGGAAAAGAAGGAACTGGGGTCAAATGTATCGCTCACAGAAAGTGCCGCGTATGGCGATAAGTATAAATTTAATACAGGCATCAATTATAACCTTCGTACTACCAATTTGAGTCTTTTTGCTTCCTATAATTATTCAAATAACAGTATCCCGCATACTATTAGTACCAACAGGTTTATTAATAACGGTGGACAGGTACATAATTTTGACCTTGATTATGATGCTGATGTTAAAACAAGCAATCACAACTTCAGCCTTGGTGCCGACTATCAGCTTGGCTCACGGCAAACTATTGGTTTCCTCGTCAATGGTTTTTCTAACGATGCTAACATCGATAAAAGAAGTACCACCTATATCGCAACAAATGCGGTCCGCGACTCGAGCATCAAAGCGTTGTCAAAGATTTCAAGGAATCTTTATAATTTAAACTATAACCTCAATTATAAAGTAGATCTGGATAAAAAAGGCAGAAGTGTTTTTTCGGCAGATGCAGATTATTCAGATTATCACCGCAGCTCTGAGGAAATACTGCAGAATGACTTCTTTAATGCCATAGGGCAGAACGAAAATAAGACAATTTACTATAGTGATAGTTCTCCTTCTCATATAACCATCAAGTCGGCCAACATTGATTTTACCCAGGCCATATCAAAAGGCAACCACCTTGATTTCGGTGCGAAAAGCAGCCAGATAAGCAGTGATAACCAAATCAATTTTGATACGCTGAAGAATGGTAAGCATATACCTTTTCCTGCTCTAACTGATCACTTTGTTTACAACGAACGCATTGATGCTGGTTATGTGGAATTTGAGAGTAAGTTTAATAAAACAACTTTATCGTTGAGTGTGCGCGGCGAGCGTACTCATTTTACCGCAGAATCTGTGAACCCAAGCAGACATGCGGACAGCAGTTATTTCAGCTTGTTCCCAAATGCACAATTAAGCCAGCAACTGGATAAAAATAACCTGCTTACTTTATCCTACTCACGTAATATTGGCAGGCCAAACTACCAGGACCTGAACCCTTTTGTAAGTTATGTGGATGAATTTTATTCAAGTACAGGCAATCCATTTCTGAGGCCAAATTTTATAAATACTTACCGGATATCCGATTTTATAGTGAATAAATACCGGATAAGTTTCAGTACAATTATAACGGATAACTATTATGCCACGATTTTTGATCAGAAGGCGACCGATGCGTACGTGACCACCAAAGCAAACTTAGGTACGCGTTATCAGTATATGCTTGAATTGGCTTTACCATTTGATTTTACGACATGGTGGCATCTTGATGCAAACATAAAAGCATCATACGAGCAATATTATTATACGACTTATCATGTGCCCCATAAAAACACAACTGATTTTGATATAAACCTTAATCAGAATTTCAGGATAACATCAAAATTAAGCGCCCAGCTTATGGGCGATTATGAAACACCTACCTATTATGTGATCAGTCAGTACAAGTCCCTTTATTGGGTAAATGCGGGATTGCGATATGCTATTTTAAATAACAAAGGAGCGATAAGACTGGCAGTTAGCGATGTGTTTAATACCTACTATAATCAATACACAACTACTTTTAATGGCCTGGATATTTATTCGAAAGACAGGGTAGGAACCAGGTTTGTCACAGCTACATTTACTTATCATTTTGGTTCGACACCTGCAAGAACGCGCACCAAAACTACTGATGAGCAGAAAAGGCTTAATGGCAGTGCAGAGAATTAATAGGCTAATCCATTTTCTGCTCCCTGTACCTGCCTTTTATTTTTGTAACAAAATAGCTTCCCAGTGATTCAGCATGAATAAATTTATTGTAAACTGCTGAAGGTAACCGATAATACTGCCAAACGCCTCCGCTATTCTTGAATTCCAGTTCTAATATTTTCTTCTCAGGATCATAGCCAACACTCTGCAAGGCTGATGATTCTACATGTCGTCTTTTCATAAAATGAAACAATGAGTCTGCATTTTAATAAAGTCAACATTGCAAAAAAAAGTTTTAAGAAATTAGCCTGCCTGGCCGCTAAGCATGCTGGCAAGTATGATCAGCAATACCACAATAGTAAGGACAGTATACAGGTAATCCTTTTCCAAAATAAAACCTATGGCCGAGAAAGCTACCCGCAAAATTGGAGTAGCAATAAGCAACATGATCCCCAGTTGTATGATGGCCTGACCTTTAAAATTTAAAGCACCACTGATAACCCCACTGGTATTATTAATGAAATCAGGGACTCCTTTAAATTTCCCGTAATCAGGGATACTTTGGCCGTGACGCCAGACAAACAGCACACCGCCGATAAAAACGATCAGCATAGAGACAGTAACACCGGCCCTTAAAATCCAGCCGATGATGACCTGCATATCCCTGTCTTTAAATTTATTCATTGATGACGGTAGTTAAATAGCCATGATTCATAAATTATCAGCTTCATTATATTTTCCCTTCAATGCCATTATATATCATTTGTATAGCCAGCAAAGTGACTACAACAGCAAATACCCAGCGGAGCCAGGTGGATGATGAAGTATTCACTAATATTTTAGACCCGCTGATAGCACCCAGTAACACGCCGATTACTACCGGCATCGCCAGCCCCGGGTGTATGTAGCCACGTTGAAAATAGACTACTGCACTTGCGGCAGCTGTTACACCGATCATGAAATTGCTGGTGGTGGTTGATACCTTGAACGGGATGCGCATCATACCATCCATTGCCACTACCTTTAAGGCGCCGGAACCGATACCCAGTAATCCGGAAATGATACCCGCAAAAGCCATCATGAAAAAACCGCCGATTATATTGGTTACACTATATTCCACTATTTCATCATTCACGGGGTAGCTGCCGCCTAATTTCAGTTTTTTTGACAAATAGGTCTCCCTATGAATTATATGTTCTGCCTTTGGTTTGAGCGACATGATTGCCGAAAAAACAAGGATCAGCCCAAATAAAATGGCAATAAACTGGGTTGGCACATAAATAGCTAATATGGCCCCTGTAAATGCGCCCGCTGTGGTTGCAATCTCCAGGAACATACCCAGCCGGATATTGGTAATGCCTTCTTTAACATAAGCCGCTGCTGAACCGGATGAGGTAGCGATTACAGATACCAGGGACGCGCCGATGGCGTAATGTATATCAACTTTTAACAAAAGTGTTAATAATGGGATGATGATAAAACCGCCACCCAGGCCGGTGAGCGAACCGAGTAAGCCCGCAAAATAAGAACCAAGCAATAGAATAGCAGTAAATACTATTACCGACATAGGCAAACATAATTATTGAGAGCCGCAAATGTAACAATTGTTTTTGGCGACGGATAATTCGTGATAAAATTGATGTGATATGACAAAATTATATCAACAATAAAAGCAACATAACGTTATTTGTAATAGCATTCACAATACCTGCGTCATGGCATCAAAAAAAATTACCGACCTGCTTGGGAACCAGGCAGAGAACCTGCTTACCCACCAGTGTAAAACATTTTCAAAAGATCAGCTCCACTTACCATCTCCCGATTTTGTGGATAAGGTTTTTGCCCAAAGTAACCGCAATACACAGGTTTTGCGTAACCTGGAGGCGATGTATAGTCATGGACGATTGGCGGGTACGGGTTACCTCTCCATTCTCCCGGTCGATCAGGGTATAGAGCATACTGCGGGAGCTTCATTTGCAAAAGATCCGCTTTATTTTGACCCGGAAAATATCGTCAGGCTGGCGATCGAAGGCAATTGCAATGCAGTGGCAACCACTTTTGGTAACCTGGCTATGATGTCGAGAAAATATGCGCACAAAATACCTTTTCTTGTAAAGCTGAATCATAATGAATTACTGACCTATCCTACAAAATACAAACAGGTGATGTTTGGCAGCGTTGAGGACGCCTGGAATTTAGGTGCAGCCGCAGTTGGAGCTACTATTTACTTTGGATCAGAGGATTCTGACCGGCAGATAGTAGAGGTTGCGCAGGCCTTTGAAGAGGCACATTCGCGGGGCATGGCTACGGTTTTATGGTGCTATACCCGTAATAATGGATTCAAGAAAGACGGCGTGAATTATGAAACCTCAGCAGATATAACAGGTCAGGCCAACCATATCGGGGTCACTATACAGGCTGATATCATCAAGCAAAAAATGCCTGATGTAAATGGCGGGTTTACTGCTATTAATTTCTCAAAAAGCGATCCGCTGATGTATAGCAAATTAACTACCGATCACCCGATAGACCTTTGCCGTTATCAGTTGGCCAACTGTTATATGGGTAGGGCAGGACTAATCAACTCAGGCGGTGAATCAAAAGGTGCTTCTGACCTGGCAGATTCTGTAAAACATGCGGTTGTAAATAAACGTGCCGGCGGAACGGGCTTGATATTGGGTCGCAGGGCATTCCAGCGTCCGTTTAAGGAAGGCGTTGATTTTCTGCATACTATACAGGATGTTTATTTGGATAAGGGGATAGATATAGCTTGAATCTATTCTATCTCTAATTTATTGGAAACGTGAGTTTTTAAGGGGCCTAGAAATTCCATAAGTATGGACCATACGATGCTGTCGTCGATGGTGCCATATCCGGAATTAACCTATGTCGAAATCCAATAATTTCATTTTGGTATGGCATGGGTTCTTCCGGTTCAGCAATTTGCTCATCTGCTTTTTTTGCTGCTTCTTGAAGTTCGATTTGTCTTATTTTTACGACTGCTTCCCCTATAATACCTAATTGCCTTTCAATAGCACTTTTTGTTTTTAAGTCTACGCTATACTGCTGAAAGAGATTAATTGGACCTAAAAACTCTTCGATGAGATCAATACTGTTACAATATCAAGATACAGCTTAACTTTTCGAGCCATCGTAAATCAGTTGTTTGGATGTACCAACATATTCCTCAAATATGGCGTTCCGTATAGAGTCTGGTGTTATCAGATCGACCTTGCGATTAAATAGTCTTTCAAACTTGTCATATAAGCTTAATAATAGTTGACCTTTATCCACTGGATTTGATTCGTCTATTTCAACCATTAAATCAAAGTCGCTATCTTTTGTTGGATGCCCACCTTTGCCACGAGAACCAAAAATATAAAGCTCCTTAACCTTATGCTGTTTGCGTAAAGTTTGTATTTGGGGTAATTTATTTGATACGATGCGATCCATTTAGACGTAAAGATACGACAATTATCGATCGAATGTTACAGATGACAATAACGAATGATTGTGCAATTTGATTACTTTTGAGCTCTATTCATATCCAATGGGTTACCCAAGCTTACAAGCCTGCATTGCCGATCTCGAAAAAAATGGTCATTTAATACGAATTAAGGATGAGGTAGACCCTTACCTGCAAATGGCAGCCATTCACCTGCGGGTATTTGAGCACCAGGGGCCTGCTATCCTGTTCGAAAATGTAAAGGGCAGTAAGTTTCCGGCGGTCTCTAATCTGTTCGGCACGCTGGAGCGCTCAAAATTCATTTTCAGGGATACGCTGGAGCAGGTAAAAACGCTGGTCGACCTTAAAAATGATCCCCTCAAAGCGATAAAGCATCCATTTAGATATGCCAACATCGCTTTAACGGCTTTATCGGCTCTGCCCATGAAAGTAGGCGCGAATGCGCCGGTGAGTTTTGGTAAAGCCAGGATCAGTGATCTGCCGCAGATAGTCAATTGGCCTATGGATGGTGGCCCCTTTGTCACAATGCCGCAGGTATACACCGAGGATGCTGATAAACCGGGTATTATGGATGCCAACCTGGGTATGTACCGTATTCAGTTAGCCGGTAACGATTATATCACCGATAAAGAAATAGGACTCCATTACCAGATTCATAGGGGCATTGGCGTACATCAAACTAAAGCCAATGCAAAAGGGCAACCTTTAAAGGTAAGCATTTTTGTAGGTGGGCCTCCATCACACCCTGTCGCTGCCGTGATGCCTTTACCTGAAGGATTATCAGAAATGACTTTTGCCGGGGCATTAGGAAAGCGGCGCTTCCGTTATTTTTATGATGACGAAGGGTTTTGCATTTCAGCCGATGCAGATTTTGTGATCACCGGAACGGTGATGCCGCATGATAATAAACCCGAGGGCCCTTTTGGAGATCATTTGGGTTACTATAGCTTAAAACATCCTTTTCCACTGTTGAAGGTACACAATGTATATCATCGCAAGGATGCCATATGGTCGTTTACGGTTGTAGGTCGCCCGCCGCAGGAGGATACCAGTTTCGGTGCATTGATCCACGAAATCACAGGTTCAGCTATTCCTAAAGAAATACCCGGTCTGCATGCTGTAAATGCAGTAGATGCAGCAGGAGTACACCCACTGCTATTTGCTATCGGCAGTGAACGTTATACACCATACATTAACGAACGCAAACCGCAGGAAATATTGACCATTGCCAACCAGATTTTGGGTAAGGGACAGTTAAGCCTGGCAAAATATTTATTTATAGTGGCTAAAGAAGATGACCCTGATTTGAGCGTAAATGATATTGGCGGTTTTTTGAAACATGTCTTACAAAGGGTTGATCTAACCTGCAACCTCCACTTTTATACCAAAACTACTATTGATACATTAGATTATAGTGGCAGTGCATTGAATTCGGGAAGTAAAGTAGCAGTGGCTGTGGCAGGAGCCGTGAGAAGAGAGCTTTGGAGCGAGTTACCTGCCGGATTTGATTTACCGCGGCCATTTGAAAAATTCAAAATGGTAATGCCTGGCGTTTTAGCTGTTGAAGTGCCGAAGAATATCAAGAACAGCGATTTACCAATAGTACTTGAAATACTGGACGAACATTTGACAGGTGCCGATCTGGACGGCCTGCCATTGATGGTGCTATGTGACGATGCCGGCTTCGCAGCCCAGAACATTAACAATTTTGTTTGGGTAACCTTTACCCGCAGCAACCCTTCACATGATATTTATGGTATCGACAGTTTTACCGAGCATAAACACTGGGGCTGTAATGGCCCGTTGATTATTGATGCACGGATTAAACCGCATCATGCACCTATATTGGAAAAGGATCCGGGAGTTGAGAAATTGGTGGATAGGATGGGAGAGAAGGGTGGAACTTTGTATGGGGTTATTTAATTTGTAATTAAAATAAATATGGAATATAAAGGAACTTTAATAAAAACAGAATTAAAAGAGCTTGATATTGCTTATTTACGAGGTGTTTTACATACTTATGCATTTTTAAATTATATATCAGATTTGATTTACGATTATGATATTGTCGAAATCGCAAAAGATGATTCTGATTTTATATCAGCGATTAAAAACAATCTTGATTTCTTTGCTAATGAACAAATTAGTTTGGAGTCAATTCCTGGTGAGAAACTTCAAACTTCATTAAGGAATTGGTTATTTGAAAATATTACTGTTCCGGAATATTGGATAACCAAAGAGGTTGAGTCTTTTTATAATTTACTTAAAAATATAACTAATTTTAAATTTGTATATACTGTAAATGGTTTGGACCCCAAAAGTTATAAATTTGGGCTTATTTTTGATTTTTTTGTCCTGGAAAGTGACATGAAGCTATTTATCATATATTTTAGTTATACTGATTGATTATTTCAAACAGCTTCATAAAGGCCTGTTGCCTAAATATTTTTTGACTTCGGCTTTCATCTTACTTCAACTCATCCAACACCCTAAACATCTTCTCCTTTATCCCACGGCCTGAACCATTATAATTGTTCACCATAATAGAAAAGCAAAGCTCGCGGCCGCTGTGGGCTTGGTAACCTGCGTAAGTCAGTACGTTCAGTATACTGCCGCTTTTCATTTTCATATTGTTGTAAACGGGCAGGCTTTCATAAAAGTCGTGGAACCAGTCTGCAGTTTTTGCTGATTGGAGCACAGTTGCCATAGTGAGGGTGGTTACCCGGTCGCCGGGAGACAGCCCGCTGCCATCAACTACATTTAATGAATGCGGATCGATGCCTTTTGCTTTCCAAAAGTCCTGCTCAACCGCTACGCCGTTGTCGGTTGTCGGCTGTTTGCCCGATTTCCAGGCGATGGTTTTGAGCAACTGCTCGGCGTAAAGGTTAATACTTTTCTGATTGAGCCAGTAAACAATCTGACTTAGTTTGGGTGATAGTATGGTAGTCAGGTTATTAGTAATTGCAGGCAAAGGCTGACCGGAAGCATTTAACGTCAATACCGATTCGGGTTCGCCACTAACAATAATGCCTAAACGTTTCAATGTATCTGTTAAACGATAAGCCGCATCATAAGTCGGGTCTGGAACAGCAACTGAAATGCTTTTTTTCTCCTGGTCCTCTGCGTAGGTACCGCGCAGGTACATCAGTTTGGTGCCAACCGGGAGATAGGCATAGGCGTCATCACCTGTCCCGGCAGGCGCATTAAGTAATTCGCTTTTGTAACTTAAATAAGGTGTGTTTGGAACAGTTCTGATCACACTGATCGGGGTATTTATTGGCCCTGTTTTTAGTTTGATGTCGAATTGATTCTCGCGCCAGCAAAGCCCCGAGGTACCCGCACCATAATAATTGCCCACATCCATCCATATCCATCCGTTGGGAACGGATTGTGTCCCGAAGATAGAATCATCACCGATCACGTGCCCATTTACCTTTTTGATGCCGGTCTTTTGCATGGCTGCCACCATCTGGCTCAAAATGTCATTCTCATGGTGCCCGCTATAACGCCAGCTGCCTAATGTTGGGTCGCCTGCACCTTTAATGATGAGGTCACCGTTTAGTGTACCATCGGCAGAGATAGCGCCATTATAACCAAATTGTGTTTGATATTGAAAATCCTTGCCCAGAATATTAAAGGCAGTAATAGATGTGATCGTCTTAAGTGTAGATGCCGTAGCAAGGCCCATATTTGGATTGGCAGCAAATACGGTTTCCCCGGTTTTAGCATCCAGTACGGTCATCGATACCGAAGCATATTTGCACTGACTATCAGCCTGTAAACGGTTAAAAGCAGTTTGCAGTTTTGATTGCAGCGTTTGCGCCTCAACCAATCTGCCAACAAATAAAAAACTAATTATCAGTAACCGCCGAATCTTCATCCTTTAAATTTTGTTTTGCTATATAATAGATAGGAATGCCTAATAATACTATGCCTAACCCATACCATGTGTATGGCTGTACATAAATAATCAGCAATATGCAAAATGCAATTCCCATTAAAATATAAATGGCAGGCAGTATTGGGTAGCCGAATGCTTTGTAAGGCCTTTCCAGTTCTGGTTTTGTTATTCTTAATTTATAAATGCCAATGATGGTCAGCACATAAAAAATTACCACTACAAATGAGATCATGGTAAGCAGGTCGCCGTATCTGCCACTCAGGCACAGCACCGACGCTACAAGCGCTTGTATCCACAAACCAAACTCAGGCACGGCAAATTTATTTAAAGTGCCCGTTTTTTTGAAGAACAGGCCATCCTTCGCCATCGTGTAATATACCCTTGCACCGGCAAATATCAGCCCGTTGTTACATCCGAAAGTGGAGATCATAATCATAATGGCTATAACGTAAGTGCCGCCATTGCCGAATATTACATGTGACGCCGATACGGCAACACGATCTTTTTCGGCAGTAGCAATATCGTGCAAAGGAAGGACAGAAATATACATCACATTGGCAGCAACGTAAATGATTGTAACGATCATGGTGCCCAAAAACAAGCTTAGCGCTACATCCCGTTTCGGATTTTTCATTTCACCCGCTATAAAAGTCACGCTATTCCATGAGTCACTGCTGAAAATCGAACCAATCATAGAAGCTGCTATTGCACCCAGTGCCGCTGCGGCGGTATAACTTGTGAAGGTTCCATCGGTATGTAATTGATGTAAATTCCAGGCGTTGCTCCAGTTCATATGCCAGGTGCCACTGTTTAAAGCAAAAAAGCCAAAAATGATAAGCCCAAATAAGCTAAGGAGCTTAGTCAGTGTAAAGGTAGTTTGAATCATCTTGCCACTTTTTACACCACGCGTATTAATGAATGTAAGAATCAATATAATCCCAATCGATACCAATTGCGCTGCATTAATTGTAAAGCCATGTGTTTGTTCTCCGGGTTTGAGGCGATAAATATGGGGAAACAGTATCTGATCCTCACTCACAGCTGGGATCAGGTAGGCCGTAAACTTTGAAAAAGCTACACCCACAGCAGCAATAGTCCCGGTTTGTATTACTGCGAAAAAGCTCCATCCATATAAAAAGCCTATCAGTTTATTGTAGGCTTCTTTCAGGTAAACATATTGTCCGCCTGCTTTGGGGAACATACCGCTCAATTCGCCGTAGCTTAAGGCTGCGGTTAAGGTCATGAACCCGGTGATGAGCCAAACAGCAATGAGCCATCCGGCTGAGCCCACATTGCGCGTAATATCGGCGCTTACAATAAATATCCCTGAGCCGATCATTGAACCGGCTACCAGCATGGTGCCGTCGAGCAGGCCAAGCTCGTGTTTCATCTGCGATGGTTGCGTTTCCTTCATGAAGTCAGTTAAGTTGAAAGCCCTAAGCTATTTAAAAATTTTATAATCGTGCTATGCATGCTAAAGAAATTAAATTTGCTATTTTGCCCTGTCCAATTATTTTTGTGATCAATCACTCTAAAATACAATCAATTATAAACCAAAATTTTTAACATGGATTTTTTGTACAATAACCTAATTTATTTTATTCCCGTTTTAGGGCTTATCGGCATATTCTTTATGATCGGTAAGTCGGCCTGGGTAGTCAAACAGGATGCCGGCGACGGAGCAATGACTGAACTTTCCGGCTATATTGCTGATGGCGCAATGGCGTTTTTGAAAGCAGAGTGGAAAATTCTGAGCTACTTCGTGGTAGTTGCTGCCGTATTACTGGCCTGGTCGGGCACAACTGTGGCTACATCAAGTTGGGTAATAGCAATTTCTTTTATTTGTGGCGCTTTTTTGTCGGCTTTTGCTGGTTTTATCGGAATGCGTATAGCCACCAAGGCCAATGTTCGCACTACGCAAGCAGCCCGTACCAGTTTGGCCAAAGCTCTGGATGTATCGTTTACCGGTGGTACGGTGATGGGTTTAGGTGTGGCAGGTCTGGCAATTATTGGTTTAGGTTCGTTGTTTATCGTTTTTTATACTATTTATGTTAAAAATGTTACCGGCAGCACTGTCAATGGAGAAGATATGGCAAGGGCACTGGATGTTTTGGCGGGATTTTCATTAGGAGCCGAATCAATTGCTTTGTTTGCACGTGTGGGTGGTGGTATCTATACCAAAGCAGCTGACGTGGGTGCCGACCTGGTAGGTAAAGTGGAAGCAGGTATCCCTGAGGATGATGTGCGTAATCCCGCAACTATTGCTGATAACGTAGGTGATAACGTAGGTGACGTGGCAGGTATGGGCGCCGATTTGTTCGGATCATATGTTGCAACGATGCTTGCAACTATGGTGCTTGGCCGCGAGATCGTATCGCATGACAAATTTGGTGGGATAGCGCCTGTTTTGTTACCTATGGTAATAGCAGGTTTAGGGCTGTTATTTTCGATAGTAGGTACTGTTTTTGTCAAAATAAAAAATGAAACCGACAGCGTTCAAAAAGCTTTGAATATAGGTAACTGGGCTTCGATCATTTTAACGGCTATTGCTACATATTTCTTAGTACAGTGGATGTTACCAGGCGACGATCTGCATATGATACGCGATGAAGCGAGCGGTGTATTAAAAGACGGCGCGTCACATTTCACCAGGAACGGAGTTTATGGTGCCATCTTAGTTGGCCTCGTAGTCGGTACATTAATGTCGATGATCACTGAATATTATACCGCAATGGGTAAACGTCCTGTGCTGGGTATCATCAGGCAATCGTCAACAGGGCATGCTACCAATATTATCGGTGGTTTGGCTGTAGGTATGGAATCTACCGTAGCACCTATCCTGGTACTGGCGGCAGGTATTTACGGATCATATTATTGTGCAGGTTTATACGGTGTATCCATCGCCGCCGCCGGCATGATGGCGACTACAGCAATGCAGTTATCAATCGACGCGTTTGGCCCGATTGCGGATAATGCCGGGGGTATCGCCGAAATGAGCCGTTTGCCTGAGGAAGTACGTCACCGTACAGATAACCTGGATGCTGTAGGTAACACTACTGCTGCTACGGGCAAAGGTTTTGCCATTGCATCAGCAGCCTTAACTTCGCTGGCTTTATTTGCAGCTTTTGTGGGTGTGGCAGGTATCGAGCATATCGATATTTATAAAGCACCTGTACTTGCCGGACTGTTTGTAGGCGGGATGATCCCTTTTATATTTTCGTCCTTAGCTATATCGGCAGTGGGCCGTGCGGCGATGGCGATGGTGGAAGAAGTTCGCCGCCAGTTCCGCGAGATACCGGGTATTATGGAGTACAAGGCCAAACCTGAGTATGAAAAATGTGTGGCTATTTCAACCAAGGCGTCCATTCGCGAGATGGTTGCTCCCGGACTGATCGCTTTGATTACCCCGATCGTTGTAGGTTTTATCTTCGGTCCTGAAGTATTAGGCGGAATGCTGGCGGGTGTAACGGTATCAGGCGTGCTTATGGGTTTATTCCAAAGTAATGCAGGCGGTGCATGGGATAACGCCAAAAAGTCATTTGAAAAAGGAGTGGAGATCAACGGCGAAATGTTCTATAAAAAATCAGAGCCACACAAAGCATCAGTAACGGGTGATACTGTAGGTGATCCTTTTAAAGATACTTCTGGTCCGTCAATGAACATATTGATCAAGTTGATGTCCATAGTTTCATTGGTTATTGCACCACACCTGAACGCAAATGTTCAGAAATCGGCTAACATTGATCATCAAATCAAAAAAGAGATCAGAGTGCAAGTGGTGAATGCGCATGTAATCAGGATTGAAAAGAAAGCATAATAAATTAAAAATATACAAGAAAGGGGATTCAAAAATTGAGTCCCCTTTCTGCTTTATACCAGTGATATAATGGATTACCCAAATAATAATCTGAAAAATATGTCGATCTCCCTTTGTTCGGTTTGTATTTTTTAAGTTTTCAATAAAATTAACTACGTTTGAAAAAAACTGATTTTATCTCAATATAAAAACTGATCTTATAATGAAGTTATTTATTAAGAAACCTATCAAGCAATTGATGGCTGCAACAGCGGAGACAGAGAAATCGCTGAAAAGAACACTAGGTGTGGGCTCACTTATTGCCCTGGGTATAGGTGCAATTATTGGTGCAGGTATCTTTGTACGTACAGCCGCTGCTGCCGGTGAGCATGCTGGCCCCGCAGTTACTATTTCGTTTATCATTGCAGCTGCTGGGTGCGCGTTGGCAGGTTTGTGCTATTCCGAATTTGCAAGTATGATCCCTATTGCAGGGTCTGCATATACCTATTCCTATGCCACCATGGGTGAATTCATTGCCTGGATCATCGGTTGGGATTTGGTGCTGGAATATGCCCTGGGAGCAGCTACCGTTTCTATAGGCTGGTCGCAGTATTTCAATGAATTTTTAAACACTTTCTTTCACGTACACATACCCTATGCGCTCTCGCATTCTTTTTTCGAGACCTCAAATACAACCGTGGGTATGTATGCGGCAGAGTTTGGCACCCGCGGCATGATCAATTTACCCGCCATCCTTATCCTGTTCCTGTTAACCTTGTTGCTTATACGCGGTACCGCTGAATCGGCTGCAGTAAATAATGTCATTGTTGTTGTTAAGGTGGCTATCGTGTTAATGATCATTACATTGGGCTGGCAGTTTATCAATCCGGCGTTTCACACACCATACCTGATTCCTGCCGATGCAGGCAAGGTAAAGGTAAGTACGGGTATTGTTGATTATGCTGATACCTTTAATCATGGTTGGCTCGGGGTTCTGCGTGGTGCAAGTGTTGTATTCTTTGCTTTTATTGGTTTTGATGCAGTATCAACAGCCGCCCAGGAAGCTAAAAACCCGCAAAAGGACATGCCTAAAGGTATCTTGATATCATTGGTTTTTTGTACGTTACTCTACGTTCTGTTCTCCCATGTATTGACAGGACTCGTATCTTTTAAAGACTTCCTGATTCAGGGTAAAGAAGCATCAGTTACCTATGCTATTCAACATGCTATGCCTGGTTATAACTGGCTTGCTAATTTTGTTACAATAGCTATCCTGGCGGGCTTTTCTTCAGTGATCCTGGTGATGCTTTTGGGACAAACACGTGTGTTTTATACCATGAGCACTGACGGACTGATCCCTCCAATATTCTCAAAATTGCATCCAAAACACCGTACCCCGTATAAATCACAATGGTTGTTCTTTGTGTTTGTATCGTTGTTTGCCGGATTTATCCCCGATAGAATAGTAGGTGATATGGTAAGTATAGGAACCTTATTTGCTTTCGTACTGGTTTGTTTGGGCATCTTTATCCTGCGTCGTACGGACCCGGGATTGGTAAGGCCATTTAAAACGCCATGGTATATGGTAGTTTGTCCGCTTGGTGCAGCAATATGTCTTTGTATGATTGCAAGTGAAGGTTGGGAGAACTGGGCCAGGTTGATTATATGGCTATTGATAGGTTTTGTTATTTATTTCGGCTATAGTATCAAACGCTCGCATGTTAGAAAAGGAGTAGTGGAACCTGCAACAGATCCAATAAACCCCAAATTTGTAGAATAGAAATAATTAAAATATAAAATAGTAAGGCCTCCCTATTCTGTGGAGGCCTTTTTGCGTTTAAAGAACTTTTGCTGAACGCTCAGCGTCCTATTGATAAAGTTTAGGCGTTCTGAAAAGCAAATTTTATGGTAGTAACAGCCCCAAGTCCTGGTCCGTCACTATTAATATCAAATGAACCTGTATGGCTCTCTACAATCGATCTGCAATTATATAACCCCAATCCTGTGCCTTTCTTTTTGGTAGTAAAACCTCTTTCAAAAAAGCGCTCACTGGTCTCCTTGTCAAAGCCCTGGCCGCTATCAATGATTCTTAAATGGATACACTCCTTGTTCGATTCCATGGCAACAGTGATCGATTTATTGTCACTTTCCATATCAATGGCTTCCAAACTGTTCTTTAACACATTCAGCATCACCTGCATCAGCTTGGTATGATCACCTTTGATCACATAAGTGCCGGGTTTAATATTCACTATGAATTTCACCCCTTTTTTATCAAACGAAGCAAAAAGCATTGAGCGACAATCATCAATAATGCTTGCCAGGTTTACAGGTTTTCTTTCGTGCGTGCCATTATGGCTCCTCACCAACTGGCGTTGTATATTTAGTATTTCCTGTATATGCGAAACGATGTTTAATAATTCACTAATAGAGGTGCTTACTTCCTTTTGATTATCTCCCTGTGTTTTAGCTATTCCATCTGTTACAGATACAAGTGCATTAGCCTTATCAGTGCCGATCGCATTTCCGATTGCAGCCTGCTGTGTTTTCAGGAAGGTAGCCAGGTTACGTATCCCTTCCAGGTTATTTTTTTCAGATACCCGGTTGATCCTGGTTAAATAGGAACCAAGGCCTACCAATGCATTGCCGATATCGTGCAATACCTCTGAGGCAATCTCGAACTTACCCTGCGCAATAGCTTTTTCCAGTTCCTGTTCCTGCTGAAGGAGTAATTGCCCGTTTAATATCTTTAATTCTTCCGATTGATCGTTTAATTCCTGGTTGAGTCTAAAGAGTGCTTCCTCTGAGTGTTTACGTTCTGTGATATTGTGACCCAGCCCCAGTATGCGGTTAATTTTGCCATGTTCATTATAAACGGGCACTTTAGATGTTGACAGCCAACGTTGGCTACCCCCGGTGTCGTAAAAAACTTCTTCTCTGTTTAGTATAGGTTCACCAGTCCGCAAAACCTCCATGTCATCCTTATAGCCACGAAGCCCAATACTGTTCGGGAATAGTTCAAGGTCTGTTTTGCCAATCACATCGGCTTCGCATTTGGCGCCAATGGCAGCAACATCGGCCCGGTTAGCTATGATTTTTCGCCCTTCTGCGTCTTTTACATAAATGGTGTCGGGCAAGTTATCTATCAGGGTACGCAATAATATGCGTTCACGTTGTATTTCTTCCTGGGCCATTTTTTGCTCAGTAATGTCAACATGTGTCCCGATGATACTTACGGTTCCCTCTGCGTCATTTGATCTCAGCAAGCCGCCCCTTGAGCATATCCAAATCCAGCTACCATTAGTGTGCTGCATTCTGAATATGCACTCATACATTCCGGTTGGGTTTTCAAGATACTCTGTGAAGCTATGCATGGCTTCTGCGCGATCCTCAGGGTGAAGCAGGTTGGTCCATGCCTCATTTAAATTCAGCCTGTAATCGTTAATATCTCTTCCCAGCATTGAGAAATAGATATCGTTACAGTCTACAGCGCCGGTTGCCGGAAAATATTCCCATGCCCCGGTTTTTGACATCGTGAGTAGTTGCCTGTATTGTTTCGTCGTTTCCTTTTCACCAAACTGCTGTTGTACAAGCCTGCCAGTCACTCTCTTTTTTAAAACAACATCTGCCATTGGTTGCAATTATAATGGTAAAGCGATGGTGAAAATTGCGCCATTGTTATTGCTTACAGCAATTTTACCGCCGTGAGCGATGATATATTGTTTCACAATAGCAAGCCCTAAACCGGTACCGCAATTTTTATTTTTGGTTACAAATGGATCAAAAAGAGTACTGTGTATTTCTTTCGGGATACCCGGTCCATTATCGCAGATTACCAGCATGAGTTGTTTGTTTTCAACCCAACCCGAAATGTGCACAGTAGGGTCTGCTATTTTATGGTCGTGCAATACATCAGCAGCATTATTAACCAGGTTACTGACCACTCTTCTTAATTTGCTTTCATCTCCGGAAACAACCTGCCCGTCGGGCAGATAAGAATGGATAGTGATATTTGACCATCCTTCATGATTTTTAGCCTGTTCTATCGCGTCATTGACTACCTTGTTCAGATCAACAGGAACTTTTTGTACTGGGATCTCTTTCAGAAAATCAAGAAAATCTTCAAATATACCTGATGCCTGCTCTGCTGATTGGTCAATCATATCAATCAATTCATTGCCTTCACCTTCTTCACGGCGCATCATATCAGTCATGAATTTGATGTTTTTGATAGGGGTGCGGAGATCATGCATTACCATACCGATCACCTGCCCAACTGCTGATAGTTTTTCTTTTTGAATTAGTTTTTCATTTAGCTCCGCATTACGTATAGCTTGAGCGGCATTTTGCACGAAAAGCTTTAACAGGTATATTTTTTCTGTTTTTAGTTTTTCAAGTTTTTGAAGGATTGCAAAAACATAGTAATTATCTAACCGGGCAAGTACAAGCTCGTCCAGTTGGATCACCTCGTCCTTTTCAATGTTAATGTTTTTAACTCTTGAGGTCAGTTCATCCAGATTGACTTTTTCTTCGATGGCCCCGATAGATAAGATCTTCTCGTAATTCAGTTCTTTATCCAGTTTGCCAATAAGCGCCATATCAGTATTCAATGATCCGGCAAGCTGCTCCAGTATATTTTTTAATAATGAGTTGAGTTGATTTTTACTTAAACCAATGGAAGATATAGATTCGATCAATTTTTCCAGGTTACGCAACTTATTATAGTCGGTTACGGCCTTAGTTGCCAATTGAGTGATTTCTTCAGGAGCATAGGGTTTACAATGGTAACCCACATTTTGTCCGGCCTGCTCTACTATTTCGTCAATAGAGCGATCGCTGTAGGCAGTAACAAAAATGATCTCAGCTTTGGCATCATATTTTCGGATCTCTACGGCAGTTTCCAAACCGTTCCAGCCAGGCATGCGCATATCTAAGAATATCACTGCATAAGGGCGGCCGTTGGCAACAGCCTGCCGTACTTTTTTAACCCCATCCATCCCGTTTGATGCTTTATCAACGGTAAAGGCAGGAATACATTTTGTGCGGGAAAGTAATAAGGGTTTAGGGCTTCCAAACAGGATATCAAAGGCATTATCAATGTTATCCTGTTCCTCTGACTGACCGCGTGGTACCAGGATATCTTCAATATTGTCCCGCACCATTTCTTCGTCGTCAATCACCAGGATGGAAGTATTAACTTCATTCATAAATTGCAATTGGTTTTATTTCAGTGCTTTTACGATATTGATAACATTAAGTTTCGGATCTTGTTAATATTATAATAATATTATTTGAATATTATAAGTGTCAAAATAACACATTAATTAATGTTGTAATTGATTACTATTCATGATATTCTTTTTTATCACATTTATATATTTGATAGATTTGTTTGTGTGTCCGTTCACAATACTTAAATAAAGACTTATGCACCCATTTATCCTCAAAGAGATTGTATCGGTAACGATGATCCTGTTTGCCATTATTGATATCCTGGGCGCCATACCGGTAATTATTGAGTTGCGGCAAAAGGCGGGGCACATCCAATCAGAAAAAGCATCAGTTGCGGTTTTGATACTGATGATCGGCTTTTTATTTGCGGGTAATGAACTGCTTGATCTGATCGGCCTCGACATACAATCCTTCGCTATAGCCGGATCATTCGTGATATTCTTCATTGCGATGGAAATGATATTGGGTATCAAATTTTTCAAAGAAGAAATGCCTGAAACGATTTCCATAGTGCCTCTTGCTTTTCCTTTAATTGCAGGTGCCGGTACTATGACTACCTTACTGTCCCTCAAATCACAATATCAGACCCAGAACATTATAGTTGCTATCGTATTAAACACCCTCTTTGTTTACCTGGTACTTAAAAACGTAAAGTGGCTCGAACGTTTGTTAGGTAAAACAGGCCTCAGTATTTTACGCAAAGCATTTGGTGTGATATTGCTGGCTATTGCAATAAAGCTGTTCAGGAGCAATACGCATTTGTAGATGTGCAGATGACGAATGTGCAGATGAAAAAATAATGTTCAAGACAGGTGTTACATGTAACACCTGTAACGATCTGTAACACATCAATAGTTAAATTTTTTAACTTTTAATGCGGTGGCAAAACACTGTCACCACATTAGTCTACCAAACCTCGTAAATTTGGAAGTAGTTGAAATTATTGTGAAAATAATTATTCAGCATGTTCTCTGAGAATCTTCTGCATCATCAGCAAATACTTTATTATTCCCAAAAAGCAGGTTTTTTATTGCTCCCTCTTAAAGTACAATCGGTACACTCTTTCGTTGCGGCAGTATATCCTAATGGTGGGCTTCCCGGGCGCTGAATTGCTCCGACAGGGATCACCGGAAACGGGAATGCAATTGGTTTGTTATAATTTATAAATTCATCCACCTGGTTAAGGGTGTCACCCTTTATTACAAATGAATAGTAGCAACACGGGGCATTAACATATCTCTCATCGGTCTTGAGACTGCAACCCGTATAAAATTTGTCGGCTATCCACGAATTCGGTAGCTGGCTTTTTTTAATAAATATCCGCTGGATTGATGGGCTGCCGACACATACAAAGCCTATAACAGGTTCAGAGGCATGGTTAACAGCGTGTATGTTCCCACTAATCTCAGAAGGCTGGGCGTCAAAAATACTACCTAATTGTTCAGTGTTTTTTTTGAGATTTGAAAAAAAAGTATAGGCTTCAGCGCTCAAAGCATATTGCCTCACATTGATGCTATATTCGTTACCCAGTTTTTCAGCAGTTGAGACAATGGAAATAATGGGGCTATTGAAAATTACATTTTGTGATAGTTTAGCAGACGATCCTAAAATAATGGTACTCGAAGTATCATTTTGCCAGCAAGTGTAAATATTATCATTGATCATATCTCTTAGCAAAACAGTATCTCCATTGGATTTATAAAAGGACTCAAAATTTGCATGAATGATCCATGTTTCCTGGTAATCCCACCGGTAATAACGGGTTTTATTGCTTTGATCGTGGGTGTTTGCATAAATATTTAGGCCCGGGCCCAAAGGAGTACCTTTTGTATCATAGCTGATGCTGTCAATAGGAGGGGAGTCCAATACCGCGACATAGTCTGACAGGTATTGCTTGCCATTGGCTGTTTTTATATCCAGGCGATATTTGTGCCCGTTATCAAGATGAAGGCCCGCACATGAGTAGATACCACCGCCGGTTTCCGTCAATGGATACGAGGTGTTTTGATCCCCTTCAACAATTACTGTGGCATTGGGCTCCGGATTTGTAGTTACTTTACTCGATAGCTTAACAGTACGGCTCAGCTTAATAAAAGTGGAATCGCTGCCGCTATTAATTACCCCTTCTACCACCAGGTAGCTGTCCGGAGCACTTATTGCAGGAGGGTTATATTGCTTCCGGCAACCTGCTGTTGCAATAAATAATATAAGCACGCAAAAGGGTATTTTATACCAACTCTTAAATTTAGGCACTGGTTTATTAAGGTTTAATAGTAACTATAAACTTAGGTAAAAAATACCAAAAGATTAGTTCAAATATTTATGGAATTTTTTTCAATCAAGTCTTAATTTACTGTAACTAGCGTCGTTACGGTCTCAGATAATAATAAGAAATGGTCATGACTGATATTTGGGTCTATTGAGGATGTTATTTTACTACTTTGCCATAATAACCGATTCAACTCTTCACCAACCTCGCCACAAACATCGTATCTGCCTTATTCTCATAGCCTTTGAGCACAGTTTGCTGTTCCAATTTCAATCCGGCTTCCTTTACTAAAAAATCAACCGCTTCTTCATTTTCAGCTTTAAATGCGGAGCAGGTGATGTAAATAAGCGGCTTCCCTGGCTTAAGATATTTTATAACATTGCGGCTGATGCTTTGCTGAAGGCGCTGAAAGAATTCAATTTTTTGAGGTTGAAACTGGCTGATCATTTCCGGTGTGCGCCCCCATGTACCAGAGCCGCTGCAGGGGGCATCGAGGATAATACCATCGAATGTATAGTTAGCCAATTCAGGGTCCACATTTTGTGTCAGGTCGATGATTTTCTTCTGGTATTTGATCAAACCTGCCTGCTGAAAGCGTTCGTCGAGGTTGGCGAGGATGGATTCTCGAATATCGGATACTACAAGTTTCAGGTCGGGCTGAAGTTCATGCAATAACAATGATTTACCACCGGACGCCGCGCATGCGTCCCACCAGGCCTCCCATTTTTGCGGTTTAAAGTATTGTGCAGTTTGTTGTGATGATAGATCCTGTACCTCGAACCAGTTTTGCTGCGGAAGAAGGGTCTCTAACCGGGTGCCATTAGGCAGTGCAAAGCAACCATTGCCTTCATCTTTAAAAACGATGCTCTCCTTAGTTAATATGGCTTTAACATGATGCTCAAAACCCTTGCGTACACGGATGAAAAGGTCGGGCTGAACAAAAAAAGATTTTAGAAATGCATCTTTATTAATGCCATCCGAAAGCTCTGCCGTCCAGGGGAACACATCGGTTAATTTAAAATCAGGATAAGCTGTTTTAACGAGTTTTATTTTCTCATCAATGTCGAAGCCGATGCATAACGCCCATTCGGGTTTAAAATGCTGCAAAAATGAGTTGGTTTGCGAATTGCACAAAAACTCGGCGACTATTAGTCTTTCGTCCGTCGCAGTGTTGAAAATAGCTTTTCCCAGGCGAAAGTAGTTATACATTAACCGGCTGGAAACACGCCTGTCGCTCGAGCCCATTTGCTTATTCTGACGGTAAAAGCCGGGTAAAAACTTGCTTAGTGGGGTTTCGGCAGGGTAATTACCCAAAATTCGCTGAAACGTTTTAAGCTGGTTAAATGCCTTCATTCTACCTTTTTTAACTCAAAATTATTGTATTGGAGTACGTTTACGTGTGTGTTGATCCACCCAAGTCCCGGTCTTTTAACAAACCGGTATTTATTGAGCAATCCGTTGAACTCTTTTTTATCCAGTTTTTTCAGGTCCTCGGGGTTTTCACCCAGCAAGGCCCCAAAATACATCCCCTCATCAAAACCCATTAAGGAGTAGTGTGTGGGCTCGCTTCGATAAGTTTTACGATAGCTGCGCATAAAAGCAATTACCTGCGGGGATTTATAATCAATCCTGTCACTTGTTGTAATATGCGTCTTTAACCTTTGTAAAATATCGGGCTTAAGATAGCTAAATTTTGTCCAGCTGGGATGCCCAAATACGGTAACGGGATATTTTTTAGCAAGCGAGTCCAGCGAATGAAGTGTTACGATCAAAAACGGCTGATTAGTAGAAGGGATCACAAATATATTTTCTTCGGTAGTTGAAAGCTGCGGGATCAATTCATCCAGCCTGCCGCGAACAATAGTTGGGGCTATTATTTTGGTTTTGTGCTTACTTAAACTGTCAATCCCTTTTCTGAACGGAGTGACATATTTATTATCCTCACTAAATCCTGATTTCAGGATGATTACCTTTTTAGGTTTGTAATGATCGTTAATGTATTGCGCAGCCGACCACGCATGATATTCCAGCGGAGTGGCTACAGTTACTAAAAACTGGTCTTTAACTGTCGCTGGCGCTGCAGGCGAAAGAGGGGACACGGTGGGTATCATCTTCCCTGAACCTGCCAATACATTAGTAAACGCTTGCAGATCATCAGGGAACACAGGACCTACCACCAGATCGCTGGTGCGTATAGCGGGCGTTAAAGCCAGGTTACTGGCGGTTGCTGGTGCATCTTTGGTGTCAAATATCTGCAGCTTATAATTATATCCCTGTGCTGTCAGCGAATCAAGCGCAAGCTTAAAGCCCTGGTAGTAATCTAATGACAGGTTAGCCCGGCTTAAAGTTCCGGAAGTATATTGCGCCCCGGAGTTCAGGTTATCGAGCGTAAAGGGCAACAGCATGGAGATGGTAGACACCCTGTTTGCTGGTGCCTTGTCGGAAGCTTTTTCAGCTTCTTTTTTAACCGCGGCCTGGTTAGTCCGGGCCGGTGCAGAAACAGGCTGTACTTTAGGCGAACATGCCGCCAGCAAAATTATCCCCGCAAAAAATAACCACTTACTCCCACTCAATAGTGGCCGGTGGTTTGGAACTGATGTCATATACTACCCGGTTGATACCTTTTACGTTGTTAATGATCTCATTAGAGATTTTGGCCAGCAAATCATAAGGAAGATGGCACCAATCGGCGGTCATGCCGTCCAAAGATTCCACTGCGCGCAGGCATACAACGTTTTCGTAAGTACGTTCATCGCCCATTACCCCTACCGATTGTACCGGCAAAAATATGGTGCCGGCCTGCCAAACCTTATCGTAAACACCTGCCGACCGCAAATTGTTGATATAAATCGCATCGGCTTCCTGTAATATCTGTACTTTTTGCGGTGTAACCTCACCTAATATCCTGATTGCAAGGCCCGGGCCCGGGAAAGGGTGGCGACCTAAAATATTTTGATCGATGCCCAAAGCTTTGCCAACCTTGCGCACTTCGTCCTTAAATAGGGTGTTTAAAGGTTCTACAACCTTCAATTTCATAAAATCGGGCAAGCCGCCTACGTTATGGTGAGATTTGATGGTGGCCGACGGTCCTTTTACAGAAACAGATTCGATTACATCGGGATAAATAGTGCCCTGGCCCAGCCATTTTACATCCTGCACATGGTGTGCTTCATCATCAAATACCTCGATAAACACACGGCCGATCGCTTTACGTTTCTTTTCCGGATCAGTTAAGCCTGTAAGGGCATCATAAAAACGCTGTTTTGCATTAACACCTTTCACATTCAGGCCCATATGTTTGTAAGAGTCCAATACGGATTCAAACTCATCCTTACGTAAGAGGCCGTTATCTACAAATATGCAATAAAGGTTTTTGCCGATGGCATGATGCAGCAAGACCGCCGCAACAGACGAGTCCACACCACCTGAAAGGCCAAGAACCACTTTATCATTGCCCAGCTTCTCTTTCAGTGCAGCAACAGTGGTCTCCACAAATGAATCTGGTGTCCAATCCTGTGCACAACCACAAATATCTACCAAAAAGTTTTGAAGCAATTGCTTGCCGTCAATACTATGTGTTACCTCCGGGTGGAACTGTATGCCGTAGGTCTGGGTGCCTTTGACATGGTAAGCAGCCACCTTAACGGTATCGGTACTTGCAATTATTTCAAAATTTTCACCAATACGGGCGATGGTATCCGCATGTGACATCCACACTTGCGAGTTTTCCGGTATAAGCTTGAACAGCGGGTTTTTACCCTCAATGTATTGAAGATTAGCACGGCCATATTCGCGGGTGCTGGACGGCAGTACTTCACCGCCATTAAAATGGGCGATATGCTGGGCACCGTAGCAAACACCTAAAATAGGCAATGTGCCATGAAATTTATTGAAATCAAAATGCGGCGCGTCATCCTGGCGAACAGAATATGGACTGCCTGAAAGGATGATGCCTTTTACAGTACTGTCGATCTCCGGAAAATGATTGAAGGGGTGTATCTCACAATAGATATTGAGCTCCCTGACACGACGCGCTATCAATTGGGTAAACTGCGAGCCGAAGTCAAGAATGAGGATTTTTTCTTGCATGGGCAAAGATAGAAATTTTGTTGGAAGGTTGAAATGTTGGAAGGTTGAAATGTTGCTTTGTTTGTGAGCCGGGAAATCAAAGATATTTTTATCTTTATGATTACTTGAACCACAATCTTATGAGAAAGATTTTACTCCTGTTTTTAGTTCTTTATGTATCGAAAGCTTACGGGCAAAATAAATCATACGATTATTGCTACCAAACCGGCCCTGATAGTTTCAGGCTCTATTCCCTCGCAGACAAAAAAGAATATCCGATTTTGAAATCAAAAAATAGTATTTCAGATGCCTCACTTTCACCGGACGGTAAAAAAGTAGTTTGTGTTTTTTACCCGAATATAACGATAAGCCTCATGGCTATAATTGATCTCAACACCAAACGCAAAATTGTACTCAGTACCCGTGGCATCGACTGTGATGAGCTTCTCTGGTCGCCAAATGGTAAATTAATAGCTTATCGGGTTTGGAACGAAAAGCTGAAGAAGAGAGATATTGCCATTATAAATGCAGACAATACCGGGCGTAAAGTTCTGACAGATAAATTGCCTGAAATATGGGGAGTTTCCTGGACGAGTGATAGTAAAAAGATAATCGCAAGTGACTTAGATTCGATTTTCTTCATCGACCTTAATGGAAATGTTACTAATATTTACAAAACATCAGACATTGCGAAAACTAAGTGGTGCAGAGACTTTAGGTTTACAGCCGACGGGAAAAAAATTGTTTTTCTTCGACATGTAAATGAAATTGTTAATAGCACGGGAGGATCGTCGGCAGTTTTTGTCTATGATATGGCTACGAAAAAAGCTTTGAGGGTTTCACCGAAGGGATATAATTTTATCGGTGTTATTATTCGCAATAATAAAATCTTAGCGTCAGGCGAAAAAGCAGCTAGTAGACCTAATTGGGGTATTTATTCTATCGATCTGGATGGAAAAAACTTTAAGCTTTTCTTACCCAATGCTGGTAATATAACCGTAAAGAATTAATTAAATTACGCCAATTTCCTTTTTACCGGGCGCTCGGCTATGAAAAATGAATAGTTTACTCCAGCGACATCATCGGTACAGAATGCAGGGCAATGCGATTCCCTTCGGTATCCAGGAAAACAGCCATGTAGCCATTCTCGGGTGATATTTGTGTTTTTGGGATGATGATCTTCCCGCCGGCTATTTTAACCTTATCCAGAACAAGTTGTACATCGGGATTGCCATTCAGGTAAACAAGCGGGCCGCTATGTGCCGATGGCTGGTAAAAATCGCCGCTGCTGCATATGGCGCCCCCAACGTCCATCGGATCCTCTGTCGGGAACAATCGCATCTGCAATTGCGGCATATCCAACGGGATCATCTTTATATCAAAAATGGTTTCATAAAACTTTTGGGCACGATCAAGGTCAGTGGCAGGTATCTCGAACCAACTAATGGCGTTTTTAAAGATCATGTTCGATAGCTTATGCCAATAAATTTAATATTTTTTTGGATATCTGCCAAAATTAAACTTTCTTGAATGTTTGTTAGTCTTAACTAAAACTAACAGTAACCAATATTTGCCGAAACTATGTCTTTAACCACCCGCCTGGCCACCTTTGAGGATATACCTGAATTACAGAAGTTGATCGCACTATCGGCGCGGAGGCTCAGTGACGGTTATTACTCCCATGCCGAAACAGAAGGCGCCATCAAACATATTTTCGGTGTAGATAGTCAGCTGATTGCGGACGGGACTTACTATGTTGTTGAATCAAAAGATTGCATTGTAGCCTGTGGTGGCTGGAGCAGGCGCAGCACCTTGTTCGGTGGTGATCAGCATAAAGACATGGTTGATCCACTGCTCAACCCTGCTACAGATGCAGCACGGATACGGGCCTTTTTTGTTCATCCTGATTGGGCGAGGCAGGGAATTGGTAAAATGCTGATCAGTCTATGCGAGAAAGCCGCGCATCAATATGGTTTTACTAAGATGGAGATAGGCTCCACGTTGCCCGGCGTCCCGCTTTATGAGGCAATGGGTTACCACAAGGCCAAAAAAATCAGCGTTCCATTGCCTGGCGGCGAGCATTTTATGGTGGTGAATATGAAAAAGGATTTAAACCTTTCGGGCAATTAAAGTCCAATCAACTTTAAGATCACAATTACAATGAAAACTATTACACTGTTATCATTTATATGGATTGCCGTATCCACCGCTGTATTCGCGCAGCAAAAAAATGAAAGCATAAAGGTTGACGGATTAAAACGTGAGTTTATTACTTATCTGCCCGAAGGCTTAAGTAAGGCAGATAAATCCCCGGTTATTATTTCGCTTCACGGGAGATTGGGCACAGCCATAAGGCAAATGAAATTCGCTGATTTCAAGCCGATTGCCGACAGGGACAAAGTGATCATCGTATGCCCGCAGGGGGTAGATCGCAGTTGGAACGACGGTCGCGGTACACCGGCAAATTCCAAAGGGATAAATGACGTGAAGTTTATTGATCAGCTGATCACTTATATTATCAATACTTATAATGCTGATCCGCGAAGAATATATGTTACAGGGATGTCAAACGGCGGGTTTATGACCTCGCGACTGGCCTGCGAACTCAATAATCGCATAGCCGCGATAGCTGTTGTAGCCGCTTCTATGGATGAGGACATGGGCTATCAACCAACTAAACCTATGCCAGCCATGTATATACAGGGCACAAAGGACCCTTTAGTTCCATTTGCGGGAGGAGTGATGAAAAAGGGTGCAGGCGGAAGTATTTACGGGCATGAAGAGGTTTTGAAAAAATGGGCTGCTATTGATCACTGCAATAGTAAACCGGTAATTACCGATCTGCCTGTTTTAGTAAATGACGGCACAAGTGTTATTAAGGAAGAATATACTAATGATAATGGTTTAAAAGTAGTTGGTCTTACTATTGTGGATGGTGGTCACACCTGGCCCGGAGGATCACAGTACTTACCGAAATTTATGGTAGGCCCGGTTACCAAAAACCTGGATGCCTGCGACGAGATATGGAAATTTTTTAAGGAGAACAGGCTTGGAGTAAATTGAAGCCTGCCCTCCCCGAAAAATATGATTATTTCATGGGTATAAGAAATCCAATATTAAGACTTGATCTGGTGTTTCGAATGCTGCTATACGGATTGTCTTTAAATATATCTGTTAACCCACTTTGACCATCTGCTTCAATAAAAAATTTCACTTTGTTGGAAATTGGGAATTTTACGCCTATACCAAGGGCAAGGCCGAAATCTGTGTTATTAAAGCCATCTTTTAGATCAGTGTTATCCACAGATTCTTTAGCATTCAATAAAAATCCCAGGTATGTACCAAAATTTAAATACCAGTTTCTTGTTCTTCCAAAATGCCAGTCGGCCATTAACGGGATGGTTATATAATCAAGATGGATAGTGGCTCCATCCACCGAACTACCATCCGGGAAATTCAATGAAGCATTGCCCCAGCCTTTTTGGTCATAGATCACTTTCCCTTTAAATCCCCATCTGTCGGAAAAGTAGTATTCTAAAGAAACGCCGGCATTGAACCCGCCTTTGTAGTCATTGCTCCCGTCTGAGTGGGAGTAATCGATGTTTGCAGCATTGTAGCCTATATTAGCCCCAAACTCTGTAGTGTTTCTTTTTTGCGCAGATGAAACAGAATAAATGCCAAGTAAAATAAGTAGTGTTGTAAAAACTTTTTTCATAATGAATTGATTTAGGATTATTTGCAAATGTACCAATTATCACTATAAATTGTACATGGCATCCAGGCAACTTAGCAAGTTCCGGGTTTTAATGCATCCTAGTACAGGGTACTTTTGTAGTGTTAAATAATCAAAAATGGAAACACAGGAAACGATCAACTATCAGCGTATTGCTGATGCGATCAATTATATCAGGCTGAATTTCAAGGATCAACCCAACTTAGATGAGGTTGCCGAAAAGGTAAACATGAGCCCTTTTCATTTTCAAAGGATGTTCACGGATTGGGCAGGTATTAGCCCCAAAAAATTTCTACAATATTTAAGCGTAGAGTATGCAAAGGGTATCTTAAAGGAAAAACAAGCCACGTTGTTTGATGCGGCTTTTCAAACTGGATTGTCCGGGACAGGCCGCCTGCACGATCTGTTTATTAATATCGAGGGGATGACTCCGGCAGAATATAAAAACGGCGGCAAGGCACTCACCATTAATTACAGCTTCGCCGAAAGCCAGTTCGGGAATATTTTAGTGGCCTCAACGGCTAAAGGGGTATGTTATCTTGCATTTGCAGATAATAGGGAAGAAGCTTTCGCGGGATTGCAGGAGCAATTTCCGAATGCTGAGTATCACCAGGTGGTTGATATGATACAGCAAAACGCCTTGTTTATTTTCAAAAAGGACTGGTCGAAATTATCGACCGTAAAGCTTCATTTAAAAGGGACAGCTTTTCAGCTTAAAGTATGGGAGGCGTTGCTGCGGATACCTATGGGCGGCTTACATACTTATGGATTGGTTGCACAGCATATCCATTTACCCAATGCAAGCAGGGCAGTGGGCAGCGCAATAGGGGACAACCCCGTAGCTTTCCTGATCCCTTGCCACCGTGTCATCCGTTCTACTGGAGAATTCGGTCAGTATCATTGGGGTTCTACACGCAAATCGGCCATCATTGGCTGGGAAGCAGCACAGGTGAATGCAATAGCTGTTTAAACGGGAATGGAACAGCGTATTGAACAACTGGACTGGAATAAGATATCCGGCCAGTTAAATGATCACGGCTATGCTTTGGTAAATAATGTACTTGCCAGGGACCAGTGTGATCATCTTGCAAATGGCTATGAGAGTAAAGAATTGTATCGTAAAACCATTAATATGGAGCGTTACCGTTTCGGCTTGGGCGAATACAAATATTTTAGCTATCCCTTGCCGGGTATTATTGAGCAAATGAGGCAGGGTATATATCCATACCTGGCCCCTGTGGCCAATAACTGGATGAAGGTATTGAATATCAACAAACAGTTTCCCGCAAGTCATTCTGAACTGATCGAACAATGCCATGCGCATCAGCAAGCCCGGCCAACGCCTTTGATCCTGCGGTATGATAAAGGTGGTTATAATACCCTGCACCAGGACCTTTATGGCGAAATATTTTTCCCGATGCAATTGGTGCTTTTTTTGGATAAACCCGGCAAAGATTATGAGGGTGGCGAGTTCGTGCTGATAGAGCAAAGGCCGAGGGCGCAATCCAAAGCAATCGTTCTAAAGCCAGGCAAAGGTGATACGCTGATATTTACCACCAACTTCAGGCCTGTCAAAGGGTCGAAGGGTTATTACCGGGTAAATATGAAACATGGCGTTAGCGAAGTGACATCGGGCCGCAGGCACACTTTAGGGATCATTTTTCATGACGCTTTATGATAAAGCACGCAGAATTAGGCGACTCTCCTTTCACCAGGATGCGGCGGCTGAAAATGTTGGTTGACAATGGAAAAGTGCAATTAGCCGGAAACAGTAAGCTGAAAATATACGGAAGGCTATGCTGTACTTCCGGAAAACGAATGAAGACAGAGAATCGGGTATTTTTTCAGTCGGAAGAAGAAGCAAGAACCGCAGGATACCGTCCCTGCGGGCATTGCATGCGGGATGCTTATTTACGGTGGAAGGTACTATCATAAATACCTGCTGCGTTTGAAAGCCGATATTTATCTTTGGGCATTATGCTATTTAGAGCTTTCTTTTTGTGGTTATTACTCAGTGTTGTTGCCTTTGCAGTACGTGCGCAGACTGCCGATAGTGCATTGTATAATAAACTGGGTGATTTTGACCTGGCCCGCCTTTATAATGATAACGGTAAAGCGCTAAGGATCGGTGAAAAAATTCTACCTGACACAGTGAAGCTTACACCTAAAGCAAAGATCAGTTTCTTTGGCCGGTTGGCTAAATTATATGAAGATGATAAGCAGGATGCAAAAGCTATAATTTTTTACGAAAAAGTAGTAGCCGCCGTACCTGATTACTATGTGGCACAGCGCGCTTTGGGTTACCTGGCAGATAGCGCAGCGGAAGAAATACACTTAAAATTGTACCGGCTTAAACAGGATGACCCAACCTATAAAATAGTATTTGATCAATACAAAAAAGAAGTACTAAAGGCTTTACCGCACCTGGAAAAAGGGCAGGCCTGCGATCCGAATAACGACGATCTTGATATGATCCGCACCCTGTATCAAAATATCCACGATGACGAGGGGCTAAAAACATTGAGTGACCGGCTGTCTGCTTTAAGCAAAAATTGTATCGATATCCTGAGTGATAATTAAAAATCGATCTCTTTGCCCTGCTCCGGATAAATAAGGTTTAACTGCAAATTATTCTCTTTAGCTAATTGCTGTTTTATCTGTTCAATACTACTTTCCGGTGGTTTTACATGAGTTACAACTATATTAAAACCTTTCAGCATTCCGGCGCCGGTTAGTTTTTCAAGCTCGTCCATTTCCTTCATCATCCAGTGTGGAGTAAGATGACCAAACAGGGTTTTATCAGGTTGCTCATCCGGAAACGATACCTCGATCATGATTGCCTTTAACTTTTTCTCTTTGATCAATGGGGCTATAGCTTGCCAAAGTGATTCGAGATTATGGCTTTTTTCAATCTCATCGGGACCGGTATCACCCAGGTAAAGAATATAATTATCACTACTTCTAACCAGGAAAGCAGTACTTGTCAGGTTAGAGTGGCTCAGCGGGAATGCCTTCACCGTCATTTCCGTATTTTCAACAGGTGTTTCAACACCGGGAGTAAGCACCTTATAATGGTATTTTTTTAATTGCGGAGCTTCCCCCTCATCAGCAAAATTGGCCCAGCTTTTCCAGGTAAAGTAGCGGGTTTTAAAGGTTTCGATGCAATCGGCCAAAGCATAGATATTCTTTGTGGTGTCCTCCGGTGAATTGATAATCAAACCAGACAAATGATCTAAATGGGAGTGTGAGATGAGGTAACCTTTGATATATTTTCTTAACACCTGTTCTGATGGGATAGTAAACACCTTGTTAGCAACTGCTTTTTCTATCCCGAAATGTAGTGTACCGGCATCAAGGCAAACGAAATTATTACTGTTGGCTGGTGCCAGCATATAGGCTGATAGGTTGCTTTCATCAATGCCACCCTTAACTCCGAGCGGTACAAGCCGGAAGGATGTTTGCCCAAAAACTGAAGTTGATATTATTAATAAAATTAAGATGATTAGCTTATTGGCAGAGCACATTCCGGATCAGATTTTTAATTTTCCGAAAATACATATCATCCTAACAAAAGCGAATTTGCAATTTATAATTATGCCGACTCAATTGGGTTTGAGCTGCTTTTAAAATTGAGGAAATATCTTTTTGAAGCACATTTCGCGCAGAAATAAACCTTAATGGGAAGCCAAAAAAATAAAGTTTTTAAAAGAAGGCTTCGGCTAATTCTTGTATCTAATGCCTGGTGGCATTTCCAGCAAGTTGAACTGTTATGATAATTTTTTTTATACGTACTCATACCGGGGTATTTATAAGTATATACATTTTAATGATGTAAAAGTTTTTATAGAACAGGTGTTTCTATGTAAACTTTAGCAATGCGATAGGGGAAAAGATGATTTTTTTTCAATTTTAATTAGTTTTGCCGCATATGAAAACCAGTGGTATTGTTGCAAAAGCGGTAACCCGTTTATTTCTTTTATTATTAGTGCTGGCTATTGTTCCCTTGTTCCAGGCGGATAGTGCAAAGTTGCAGCATTTGTATATCGTGACTAAAAGTAAATGGCTTTTTGTATTCCCGGTAATACTAGTAGGGGGTTTTGTCTATTTCCTTGTCCGCTGTACTATAAGGAAATATACCGAACCCGATTCAAACTGGTTGCTGGTACTTAATACCCTTATACTGATGGCCTATTGCGCTACTGTTTTTGTGAGGGTGTACCAACTAACCATGAATCACTGATCATTCCGTTTTCATTGCCTTTTCTGCTGATTTTTTGTATTCGTACTCACCGCCGAGAAGGAAACCCCATGGTTTCAAGCTTTCTATCCTGTCGAAAACAATTTTCAAAATAGCAATTACCGGGATAGCCAGGAACATACCCGATAACCCCCAGAGCATTTCACCTATCACAATGCCCATGAAGGATATCAGTGCATTAAGCCGCACTTTTGAGCCTACAATAGTTGGCAGTAATACGTTAGAATCAACAGCATGCAGGGCTATTATACTAACCACTACATACAGTACGTCCCTCACATTACCCGTAGCAAATGTGATCAACGAACTCAGGAACAATGCGGTGAATATTCCCACATAAGGAACAATATTGAACAGGCCCACGATCAGCCCGAGCAGCATCGCATATTTAACCCCGATAAGCAGGAAAGCGGTACAAGCAATGGCGGCTACAACAACCATCTCCAGCAACAGGCCCAAAATGTATTTCCTTAAAATGTTTTGGACATTTTGAACAATATCATATACAATGGCCGAATTTTCTTCACTGAAAACCCATACCAGGAAACGCAATAATAGACGCCTGTATAACAATATCAGGAAAGTGAAAATGAGGATGAATGAATAAAACAGTAACAATGATGATACTGCTCCCAAAGTGGTGCCGATAACACTGCTGCTTGATGACATCAGCTTGTTGGTGGCGTCATGTACATAATCCATCTGCTTCTCCATATTAATATGAAAGCTGTTTTCTACCCAGCTTCTCAGATCTTCAATAGATTGGCCAACCTGTTTTTTGAGCATTGGCCAGTCATCAGCCAGTTTGGATATTTGTGATCCTACCAGGTAAAGTATGCCACCAATAAAAGCAATAAGCAGGATAATAGAGAGCAGTGACGCCAGGCTGCGGTGAAGGCGCAGCTTATTTTCAAAAAAACTGCAAATGGGTAATAACAATATGGCAAATAGAAAACCGAAGATCAATGGGTCGATCAGGTCTTTACCAAGTACAATAAGATAGCCTAACGCGATAAGGCCAACCAGAACCAGTGAAAGTTTTTCGTAAAACGGGGCTATTAGTTTTTTTACAGGCATAGCAGGGGATTTAATATTCAGCCTTTAACATGGGGTTATTAGCTAATGTTTTTTGAAGATAGGTATAATTATTTTTACTTATAAAATATCTGCCAGCCTGTTCAATATCTGGCGGATGTAGATATCCATTATTTTTCCGGGCTGTTTGCTAAAGGTGTGGGTAGCGCGATTAGCCAATATCACATTGAAAGATATGGCCCGGTGCCCCAAAGTTGCCGACAGACCATAAATACCTGCCGTTTCCATCTCAAGATTGGTAATACGCTGCCCGTTTAAGTTGAATTGTTGTATGATGCTCATCAGGTCGGTATGAGCTGATAGTGCCCTGATCTGCCGTCCCTGGGGGGCGTAGAAGCCGGGCGCTGTATGGGTGATGCCCTTTGGCAGGTCAGCAGCTAATTTATTAATTAACGATACATCAGCAGAGGCAATGTAAGGGGAGATTCCGCTATTCGCAGGTAGGGATATTTTAAAAGCGTCCAGTAGTTGTTTTTCGTCTTTAGTTAACTGATGCTTATAATAATGCATCAATGCATCCATACCGAAGGCTGCACCTGATACCAGCAGACTATCAACAACAATATCAGCCTGTACAGCCCCGGATGTGCCGATGCGGATGATATTCAGCTTTTTCAATTCCTTTTTAGGCAGACGGGTTTTCAGATCGATATTTATGAGTGTGTCTAACTCATTCAGAACGATATCGATATTGTCCGTACCGATCCCTGTAGATATAACAGTAAGCCTTTTGCCGCCAATTGTACCTGTATGCGTTACGAATTCGCGTTTGGATTTTTTTAGTTCGATGTGGTCAAAATAACGGCTCACATGTGATACCCGCTCTGGGTCGCCTACGGTGATAATTGTTTCAGCTATATCATCAGGCAATAAATCAAGATGGTAAACGGTACCCTCTGCATTTAATATAAGCTCACTCTCTGCTATAGGTTTCATCGGGGGTAAAAGTAAACAACAGCCATCATAAAAACTGTTTTTGGTGCCAATTGTTAATGATTTATCATCTATTTAAAATTGAAAATCATGGCAAAGTATTCAGAAAAAGCAGGAGAAAAGGTTGAAACAACCATGCACGAAATGAAAGAAGGCAAACTCAAAAGCGGCAGCGGCAAAAAAGTAACCAGCCGGAAACAGGCAGTAGCAATAGGTTTGTCCGAAGCGCGCAAAGAGGGCGCGAAAGTACCGAAGAAGTAGAAACGCAATGCATTGCGTCTCTACATATACCGGACCTATTTCCCGGTAAACGAGTCCAATATCTTCATCAATGTTACCGCCTCTTCAATGGGACAGGGGTTTGGCCCTTTGTCGAGGAAATAATTGACGATCTTTTCGATCATCGGTTGCTGAATGTGTTCCGGGTGGACAAAATTTACGGTTTGTTCTTCGTAAATATTTTTCCAGCTTACAAATGTCCCGAAGAACGGGAAGGTGATCTTTCCTTTTGTGCCGATGATCTCACAACTATCCACCACTTCACTTTCAGCTACATTAAAGCTCCATGAGCCGTTTACCACTACTTTGTTTTTAAAGACGATCTCCCCGCAAACATGGTCATCAGCAGGGTTTGCTTCTGATTGATTTAGTGAATACCCGTGATATTTTTCCGGCTCGCCAAAATAGTAAAGCATTAGGTCGAGCTGGTGAGGGGCCAGGTCGTGAAAATACCCACCACCAGATAACTCCGGCAATACCCGCCAGTTGGTTTCCGAGTTAGTGATCAGGTCGGGCCTGAGGCTCTTCCACATCCTGATCTGTACGGTACTTATATCGCCAATGGTTTTATTGTCCAATAATTCCTTTACGTACAAAAACATGGGCAGTGCGCGTCGGTAGTGCGCCACAGTGAGCTTGCCGTTATATTGAGTTACCGCATCGGCCATGGCCTGCGCTTCCTGTGCATTTCGGGTCACTGGTTTTTCTACATAGACGCCTAATCCCTTTTTTAACGCTGCTATAGTATATTCCAGGTGAAAAGCGGGCGGTGTAGCCACAGAAACTGCATTTACTTCGGCATCATTCAATAGATTATCCGCATCGTCATACCACTTGCCTACATTGTGCCTTGCTGCATAATCAGCCGCTTTAGCTGCATTGCGGCGCATAACGGCTACCAACTTGCTGTTATGGATCTTGTTATAGGCTTGTCCGCTCTTTTTTTCTGTTACGTTGCCGCAGCCGATGATACCCCAGTTGATGTTATCCATAAGATTATTTCAGTATATCCTCGATCTTCGCCAATTCCTCTTTTGAAAACACGATATTATCCAGGCATTTCAATGAATCGGCCAACTGCTCAGGTCTGCTTGCGCCGATTAATACTGAAGTGATACGCTCATCTTTCAATAACCATGCAAGCGCCATTTGTGCCAGAGTTTGACCACGCTGTAAGGCGATGTCATTCAATTTTTTGATCTGGCTTACACGCTCATCTGTTACCTGGCTTTTTTGTAAAAAGCCTGTTGATTTAGCTGCCCTTGAATCTTCCGGGATGCCATGCAGGTATTTATTTGTTAGCAGTCCCTGCGCCAACGGCGAAAATGGTATACAGCCTACGCCATCTTTTTCAAGTACATCCAGCAGGCCACCCTCAACCCAACGCTCAAACATGGAGTATTTAGGCTGATGGATAAGGCAAGGTGTGCCTAATTTTTTCAATATGCTGATGGCTTTATCGGCTTCATCAGCCGGATAGTTGGATATACCAGCATACAGTGCTTTACCCTGGCGCACTATAAGGTCTAACACACTCATGGTTTCTTCCAAAGGCGTTTCAGGATCAGGACGGTGGTGGTAGAAAATGTCCACATATTCCAGGCCCATTCGTTTTAAGCTTTGGTCAAGGCTGGATACCAGGTATTTTTTTGAGCCCCAGTCGCCATAAGGGCCGTCCCACATGGTGTAGCCTGCTTTGCTTGATATGATCATCTCATCGCGGTAGCTGCTGAAATCTTTCTTTAAGATCACTCCAAAGTTTTCTTCGGCTGACCCCGGCGGCGGACCGTAGTTATTAGCCAGGTCGAAATGGGTGATACCGCTGTCAAAAGCCAAGTGAAGGATCTTGCGATAGTTTTCCATCACATCCACACCACCGAAGTTGTGCCACAGTCCAAGCGAAACAGCCGGTAATTTGATGCCGCTACGGCCGCAACGGCGGTATATCATGTTTTTATATCTTTCGGGAGAGGGCAGGTAGGTCATGGGTTAAGCTTTAAATGTTGTGCGCTAAAAATAATACTTTAAAACAAAACCCGCGTCTAAAATAATTACTAATAAATTGGTTATTAGGTGGGGTTAGGCATAGCTTCGATATTGTTGATCAGCATTTGTTGCTTGGCCCAATCCCGCAACAGCGATAAAAAAGGAAGCAGCTCTTTACCGCTGTCTGTTAAGGAATATTCAACCTTTGGCGGTACTTCTACATAAACTTTACGGGTAATAAGGCCGTCATCTTCCAGTTCCCTCAATGCCTGCGTAAGCATTTTAGCATTAACACCTGTAACAGTCCTTCGTAATTCACCATAGCGTAAAGTGCCTGAGCGCAGCCTCCATAATATACGTCCTTTATACTTACCCCCAATGCGCTGAAAAGCGTAGTCAATTCCGCATTTTGGTGAGGGGTGTTTTGTTTTTTTGTCCATGATATGAAATTAATTTACCTGTTAATCAGCATGGTAACAATTTGGTATCCGGGTTACTTTTTGGTGCCTACTTGATAAAGGCATTATACAAATATAGCTTTGAGGCATGAAAACAAGATTAATATTAATTTTTTGCCTGATAGCCGGGGGGGCTGTTTATGCTCAGAATACAATGCAGGGTCAGACCAACAACATTGCCGGGACCTATTCCCTTGTATTGGTAGATAACCTGATTGCTGATGGCAGCCGTGTACATCTTTACGGCGATCATCCGCACGGAATTTTGATTTTAGACAATAAAGGAAATTACAGCCTTCAAATTGTAAGTGAAGGCCGCCCTCATTTTGTATCAGGTGATAAAAGCAAAGGTACTGACGAAGAAAACAAGCAAGCCATACAAGGCAGCAATGCACATTTTGGCACTTACAGTGTTGATCCGGATAAACATACGATCACTTTTTTTATAGCGAACGCCTCGTTCCCAAATTGGGAGGGTGCCAAACAGGTAAGACCATTTGTTTACGATGGAAGTAATTTTAAATATACCGTACCAGCACCAACCACCGGCGGGACAGCAACAGGTGAAGTGGTGTGGAAACGGATGGAGTAAAAATATAAATTATTTCATGATGTCATTTCGAATCTGCAGATGGGATAGTGCCTGGGAGGCACGTGAGAAATCTTATACGATATGCATAGTCTGCTTGTCGCGTGTATAAGATTTCTCCTCGCCGCTTTCGCTCACCCCGCCCGCGATCGTCGAAACGACATTGAAGTTTTGTTTTTTTGATGCTTCTGTAAATTCAGGTTCAAACAATTTCCGCCACCACAAAAGTACTTCCCCCAACAAAAACCAGGTCGTGTTTACCGGCATTCCCTTGTGCCGCATTGAAAGCTGCTTTTACCGAAATGTACATATCACCATGCAAGCCGAAATTTTCCGCTTGTTCCTTCAGGCTTTCTGCATTTAATCCCCGGGGGATATCCGGCTTGCAGAAATAGTAGGTAGCAGGCTTAGGTAGCATTGCTAAGATTTTGCTGATGTCCTTATCGTTTACTACACCTATTACGAAATGCAGGTTATCGTGAGGCGTACTTTCAATGCCCTTTAACACTTCAGTAATACCTTCGGGGTTATGGCCGGTATCACAAATGGTAAGCGGGTGATGACTTAATGTTTCCCAGCGACCATGAAGCCCTGTTAATGTTTTTACTTGTCTTAATGCTGTTCTTATATCATCGTCAGTAATTACAAAACGCTGTTTTTTCAATTCCTGAACTGCTGACATTACTGGTTTTATATTTTTTAGCTGGTACGTCCCTAAAAGGTCTAATTGCAGATGCAGGTAGAGCAGCGGAGATATTTTTTCTATTTTAAAGTCTAAGTATTCGATTTCGTTTATTCCTCCGGGATATACTTTCCATTCGTCCGAAGCAAAATTAATAACACTATTTTCTTGCCGTGCTTTCTCTCTAAAAACGTCTGCCACCTCCTGCTGGTATTCACCAACAATGACCGGAATGCCCGGCTTTATAATTCCTGCCTTTTCCCCTGCTATGAGTTGCAGTGTATCACCAAGCATATTCATATGGTCCCAGCCGATATTGGTGATCACCGAAAGTAATGGCGTGATCACATTAGTCGAGTCCAGCCTTCCGCCTAAGCCTACTTCGATAATGGCTATATCTACCTTTTCACGAGCAAAGGCATCAAAAGCCATTGCGACGGTCATCTCGAAAAATGAGGGCTTTATTTCTTCAAAATCTCTTTTATGATTTTCTACAAAGTCGATCACATGCTGCTCGCTGATCATCTCGCCATCGATGCGGATACGCTCCCTGAAATCACGCAAATGCGGCGAAGTATAAAGCCCTGTTTTATAACCTGCCGTTTGCAATATAGCCGCCAGCATATGCGAAGTCGATCCCTTGCCATTTGTCCCCCCAACATGGACACTTTTAAATTGATGCTGCGGATTGCCCAATCTTTTACAAAGCTCGAGTGTATTAGTCAGGTCTTTCTTAAAAGCCGAGGCACCATCGCGGGTGAACATCGGTAGTTGGCTGTAGAGGTAGTCGAGCGTTTTTTGGTAGTCCATTTGTTCAGTTGGCAGTTATCAGTTGGTAGTGGGCAACTAATATGGAACAAAGCTATATAATTAGACAATGCAAACTGCAAACAGATATTTGCAAACTGTTTATTTTACTTTGAATACAAATATTATAGTTCCTGGTTGACTATCGGGAGCATTGTCCGCCCTGTTTAGTTTCGAGTTTAGTGCAGCGGTTTCGCATCTGCGCAGTAGATTGTTATCAGATATAGTCGTACCGCGGCCTGCCTGCGCATAGATTACATTACCATTCTTATCCACACGGATCTCAACCACTACCTTACCAGTATGCATATTATCATCGGTAACAGTTGGCGGGGACACAAAGCTGCGATTATCTATTTTCAACCCACCATTGCCCGAACCTGTACCATTATAATTGGGCGAGAGATTTGATCCATTTGGATTGCCCTGGTTGCCCGGGGTGCCGGTAGTGCCATCACCTGCGCCCGTGCCGCCATTACTTTTGCCTTTATACAAAGCATTCTGGTTAAGGGTAGGTTTGGCCGGTTTAGTCACCGGTTGTGTAGCGGGAGCGGTGCTCACTTTTTTTGAATTGGCATTTACCTCCGGAGCATCTTCCGTATTTTGAGTAACTACCTTTTTGTCACTTTGATCTACCTGGGTTTTTTGCGGGGTAGGTTTAGCCTGGGTAACCTTTGTTGGCCGGGTATGATTTGGCCTTTCGGCTTTTGACGGCTCTTCCACGCTCATATAGTCCGACCCCATGCCTTCATTGGTAGTACCATAGTTTACCAATATCCCGCCGGTACCTTCTTGTTCCGGTGGCGGATTATGAAAAACAATAAAATAGCACAAAGCGATCAGCACGCCCATAATAATGCCGGTCGCTATAAACGCTTTGGGATAATTGTTTTCTTCCTGGTAGTATTCCATCTTTTTCAATCTGCGTAGAGATGCAATGCATTGCGTCTCTACAATTTTATCCTTTCGGTTCGGTTGCCAGAACGAGTTTTATATTCAGTTTTTGTGCGATATCCATTACCTGCACCACATTTTGTATAGGTACTGTACGGTCAACCGATAATACGATGGTCAACTCTGCTCCTACTGTTTTAAACTTGGTGAGGGTGTTTTGCATGTCCTCAATTTTAACCGGCTTTTTCTCCACAGTGTATTTCAGGTCCTGGCTAATACTCACCGAAATGGTTTTTTTAGACATTGCCTTGCCCGACGAAGATTTTGGCAGCATGAGCTTGATCACATTCGGATTGGTAATAGTTGATGCGATCAGGAAAAAAAGCAGCAGGAAGAACATAATATCGTTCATTGCCGAGGTATGCACCTCAGCCGATACGCGCTGATGTCTTTTTCTTAAATTCATTTGCTGGGTTCTTCTAACAGGTCGATAAATTCAATAGCATCGGTTTCCAGTTTCAATATCACTTTATCTACCATCATTTGTAATATATGGTAGCATACGTAAGCCACAATACCTACCATCAGTCCGGCGGCAGAGGTTACCATTTTTACATATAACCCACCAGATATAACGCCCATGCTGATATTATCTGTTTTAGATATATCATAAAATATTTTGATAACCCCTGCAATTGTACCGAGGAAACCAAACATTGGTGCTATACCGGCAACAATACCTAATATACTGATATTTTTCTCCAATTTGGAAACCTCCAGCTTGCCTACGTTCTCAATAGCCCCCTCGATATCCTTTATAGGGCGACCGATACGTAAAAGCCCCTTTTGAAGCATACGGCCAAGCGGCGAGTTACTGTTACGGCAGATGGCGATAGCTGATTCCAGTTTCCCGGTTAAAATGCTGGTGCGCACCTGGCCCATCAGGCTCGATTCATCTTTGGCTGCTTTGCGTATCGTGAAATATCGTTCAAAAAATATCACCAGGCCCAAAACCGCTAAGAATCCTATCGGGACCATTACCCAGCCACCTTTGATCAGCAGGTCGCCAAAACGAAGTTCATCGCCTTGTCCCGGTACTAATGGTAAATTTTTTGCGGTATCGGCCAGTTTATGGGCCGTATCTGTTATTTGTGCTAATAGCATCATTGTTTTGGTTTATATGTTTGCAATAAAATGTCTGACCCTTGTTTGAGTTTAGTAGCAGCAGAAATACTATCTATGGCTTTTTGTGCCACTTCTTTATTAAAATAGGTTCCCAAAGTAATTATATAATTTTTACCCTTGGTGTGATTAAGTACTTTCGGCTGCAAACCAAGGGTTTGGTATCTTTTTACAATACCGTTAGCCTGGTCAAGTGATTTAAATGCCCCGCCCAATATTTCGAAATGTAATACTGCTGCTGTATCAATAGCTGCACTTGTAGCAAGGGCGACTGCTTTAGCGGCAGAATCCTGTGCTGTAATCACCTTTTTCGTTGTATCCACATTGGCTGTTTTCTTATCGGCTTGCTGAGTGGTATCTACTGCTACAAAAGTTTGCACCGTTTCTTTAGAACGGTCAAACCAGTCGGGTTTGTATTTGTAAAGCCCCATCAACGCAAGCAAGGCAATAATAGCAATCAGCAATAATGCTATCCAGGTAGTATTACGGCTTTTTTGCACAGGCTCTTCATATTCATATTCCGGCTCTACAGGTTCTTCTGTTTCTTCAATAACAGTCGGTTTGGGCGGAGCTGGTGGTATACGGTCATTAACAAGGTCTGTATTGGTATTTTCAACAACCGGCACCGGTTCAACTACTTCCTCAGCCTTTTCCTTTTCTACAACAGGCGGCGGTGCATAGCTTACTGCCGGTTTTTCGGCAGCAGGAATATCAACAGGTTTAAATCCAAAGAACGCAGGGTCATTCTCCTTTGAATTGGCGCTCTCAGAATACCCAAGTGCAGCACCACTTGTGTAGACCTGTCCAAGCCCTGCAATGTCTACTTTACTTGTAGCAAGCTGCTGTTTTAGACCAATAACATACTTTTCAATAAAGTATTTGGATGACGCCAGCGAGATATTCTTTTTTTCAGAAATGTATTTGGCCAGGCTCTCGTCATTTTGGTATTCCGGATCGAAATTGATTTTATGAGCAGGAGGGTAGAATTTGTTTTCCTTCTCGTTGTAATAGCCGTTGATGCGTACCTGGGCAAAATGCCCTATTCCGGGTACATTTACCTCACCCTGTAATCCGAGCAATTCATTGATATATACGGCTAAATCCATCCCGCTAAAAATAAAAGTAAATCAGACATCATCCAACTTAAAAATGCACCCCGACACCGCCAAATATATTGAACCCATAACCCGGATAATTACGCCAAACCTGGTTAGTTGAATTGAGTATGTTGTTTACTTGTCCAAAGATCGAGAACCTGTTGTTTATCTTGTATTCCGCACCACCGCTCAGATCAGCAAAAGAGCTGAGAGGAACCAGGCCAAAGGTTGTTGTAGTTGTGTTACCTGTAGTAGTTGTAACCGGGGTAGTTCTGTCATACGTGCTTCCCCTGAACAATAGTGTTCCATTAATGGTTAGCTGCGGGGTAATATGCAATGCAGTACCAGCGGTTAGTTTAAATTTGGGCAGGTTCCATGGCTCAGCCTCACTTGCCATTTTATAGTCTTTATATTCAACCTTGCCAAATACATTCACCGCGTCCGAAACTTTAACATCCAGTTCACCATTAAAACCGGTTACTGTTGCAGTGCCATTGTCGTATACAATTCCAAACCGGTTATGGTCAGCAGAAGCAGAATCGAGCAGCAGTAATGGCATGTTCTTCACTTTGTTTCTGAATACGGTGAATTTGAAACCAACGCCCGGAGCTACAGTGCCTTTCAATCCTGCTGCAATGTCGAGCCTATCGACAGAGTTCTGGATCGGGATGTTGTTTTCTATAAATGGATTCACTTCAGCCAGGTCACGTAATGAGGTTTTGTTTACATCACCTTTTACCTCAGCAAACAGGCGCACATATTTTGGTATCACCTGGAATTCTAATTTAGCTGCAGGGAAAATATAGGCTTTAGTTGAATTGCCAAATCCTCTAACCAGGTTAAGTCCCGCGTCGATCTTATAATTATCGCCCTGGAATTTTAAATAAGGGTTTAACCTGACCAAATTATTATTGATCGAATAAGCGCTATCCTTTTGTGAACTCATATCCAGCGATGCACCCAAACCGGCATAGAACTGCTTAACTGTTTGGTTGATAAAGCCACTCAATACAATATTACTTTCCTTTGTTGCAAAAGCGTTGTTCCAAAGATATCCATCAATTTTAGCCGCATAGGTAAAGGCATTTTCCTCATCCTTGAATTTTTTGGTTACCTCGGCAGCACCGCTTATGGTATTAAAATGTTGCTGTTGCGGTTTAAACGATGTTGGCGGATTAGCCGGGTCAAATCCATAAAAATAGGTTCCCCTGCGGTTATAATTGACGTTAGCCGTTATGTTGTTATCACCCGTAATACCTTTGATAAATACACCTGCTTCCTCGCGGTTCTCATTTTGCTTGTAAATGCTTGCGCCAGACTGTGCGATATGTTTGGCAAAACCACCTACCTGCAAGGCTGCATCCTGGCCATTGTTGATATACACCTCGCCAAAAGTGGTTTTTAAATTACCCAGACCAACACGTGCATAATTGTTTGACGGTATTGAATCCTGTTCTTTAGGCATTTTCATCGCGTCCAACTGGTGGATATCCGTGTTGCGCTCTAAACGTTTATCCAGCGGGAAATAAGTCAATGGCGCTTTGAATGGCGTTTTATCTTCCAGGTCGGGGTTGCGGCGTATTTTTACCGCATCAGCCAAAACCGGCTTATAAACTGTGGTCACTACAACTTCTTCTGATAAGCCGCCTGCAGGATTTGTGTTTTTGGCTTGTCCGCCTTTTTTAGTGGTGTCCTGTGTGGCCGATGTTGTTGCAGCAGTTTGTTTTTTAGCTGCTGTTTTTGGCTTTGCTGCCGGCTTGTTTACAGTTGCAGGCTTTTTATTTTTAGTAGTAGTTTTATTTTGTGCGTTAGCAGGAGCAAAGTAAAATACTATTACTAAGGTAAGCAGCGCGTATATATATCTTGATCTGATCATTGCTTGTCTTTTCCTATGGTCTTTGTTATCCTGTTCGTTAGTTTTTAGTTGTATCCGGTTTAGTTTCCTGTTCACCTGATGGTTTTGTACCGCCCGGACTTAACCTCGATAGTTTATCCTTGGCTGTTTGTAAAACATCATCATCGCCTTTATAATTTTCTATGATACTTTTCAGGGTTGCTTTTGCCTGGAAATTATCCTTCATAGCCACGTAGTTGTCGGCCAACAGGATATAAGTTTTGGCCACCCAGTAATCGTAGTTTGGCAGTTCCTTCACCAGGTCAAAACAGGTTTTCTGCGATGCCTTGTATTTGCCTTTATTATATTCAATTTGAGCGATGTTATATTTGGCTTCGGCAGCGGCTATTGTTTTGGTATTGGCTACGGTGTAGTCAAATTCCTTTACTGCCGATGCAGTATCGCTCTTCTGTAAGTAAGCCAGGCCCGAATATAATCCGGTTTTAAACTTATCTTCCTGCGATGATTTTTCATAATCGCGTACCAGTTTAGCATATTTCAACGCATCATCCGGGCTCTTCATTTGTGCATAGCACAATAGCAGGTTGTTAATGGCGAATGAATAGTCGGCCTTGTATTCAGAATTGATCTCCAGTTTTTTCAGATAGACAACCGCTTCGTTATATTTCTTTTGAGAAATTTCCCAGTTAGCCATACTGATCAATGATTTTTCGGTATAGGCGCTGGTCCAGTCGTTTAATATTACATTGAAATCAGCAATTGCTTCATCACCGCGTTTCAGGTTGATCAAACTTTGTCCCCTGATAAAGTGTGCCTGTTTATCATAGATCGGCTTGGTTGGGAATTTATCCAGGTAAGCATTTACTGCCTGCACTGTGCCGGCCCAATCACCCTTCAGGAAAAGATTATTGGCCGCATTGTACATGATGCTTTCCTGGTCGGCCGCAGTGTAGTTACCGATTGGGGTGGTAGCAGCATAAGTAATAAAGGTTTGTGCGTCACCCTTGTCAGTATATATCTTTTCAATCTGTTTGAGTGCTTGTTTGGCTTCATCGGTTGACGAGTAATCTGCAATTACTTTTTTGAAGGATTCAATAGCGACGTCATCATTCCCTGCATTGTAATCGATCAGGCCGATAGTAACAAGTGCACGCGGAATATAGCTGCTGTGCGGATATTTTTGAATCATTGCCTGCAGGTCCTGTTTGGCAATCGAGCCATCATTTTTCAGGAAGTAGGTGTAAGCGATCTCGAATGAAGCGTCATCCGCATAGTCTGAGTTCGGGAACTGGCTCAACACATCCGTCATTGTGCTGATCTTGGTATCAGGTGATCCCTGCAAACCTTGTATCATGCCGCGCTGGAACAAGGCATAGTCTTCGCCTTTGTTGTGCTGCGAGATGATACGATCGTAGTAGCTGCGGGCCTGGGAATAATTTTTCAACACGAAATAACTATCGGCTAACCTGGTTATGGCATCGTTGATGGTATTTCTGTCCTTCTCGTCGCCTGCTAAAAACTTTTCAAAGTAACGCGCCGCTTTGCTGTATTGCTCGCCGCCAAAGGCAGCATAAGCCAGGGCGTAATTAGCGTAGTTGTAAACAGGAGTTTCGCTGGCTGCATCCATATCCAGGAAACGTTCAAAGTTCTGAACCGACTCGCCGTATTTGCGCACTTCGAACATGGCTTCAGCCATCCAGTAAACGGTTAGGGCTTCTGTTTTTCGGTCGGACGGGACTTTCAGCGAGCGCAGGAAAATACCAATGGCATTTTCAAAGGCGCGTTCGTTATAAAATTCCAATCCGCGGTAGTAAGTTACTTTCTGATAAGCTGCTTTAGCACTTGCAGATTTATTTGGTATCGGTTCGAGTATTTCAACGGCTTCCTTATAATTTTTTGAAGTTAAAAGTTCCTCGCCGAGTAAGGTTTTAACCTCGTCGTTCCTGCGCGATTGCGGGTAATTCTTTAAATATAACCGGGTAGCATCCAGTGCCTGTGTATTGAAATCGAGTTCGTAGGATAATTTGGCGTATTCATATAAAGCATCTTCCTGCAACTGCGGATCAAAATTCATTTTTGAAGCGACAAAGAAAGCATTGCGGGCGCTCTGTTTGTTTTTCATCTTCAGGAAAACGTTACCCAGCGTATAATTACCATTCTGGGCATACACGTCGTTCTGGTCAACCAGTTTTTCCAGTTCGCTTGCGGATTTAGCATAGTTACCCACTTTGTAATAAGCATAACCCATTTGGTAGCTGTCCTGCGTGTTTTGGGTTTTGCCGTGATCCTGCTCTTCGAAACGGCTGTAATAGCTTACCGAGTTATCATAATCGGCCTTGGCAAAGTAAGAAGCGCCTACTATCCGCAGCATTTCCGTTTCGTGCTGCTGGTGCGTGGTTTTCAGGATCGGCACCGCATAGCTGATTACGTCGTCGTAGCGCTTATCCAAGAAGTAAACGGCGGTGATATAATATGGATAGCTGTTCTGGTATTTCTTTGAGTTTTTAAGCTTTTCAAAATTTAGCAGTGCTAAATGATAATCTTTATTAAGGTAGGCGATATAGGCGAAATAGTAAGTTGCGTCCTCAGTGTAAGATGACTTGGCATTCTTTATCTCGCTGAAAAGCAGTTGTGCGTTTTTGTAGTCGTTTGTTTCAAAATAGGAGTACCCTTTTAGGAACTTATATTCGATGGTTTGGCTCCCTATCAGGTCGCCGGCATTTACTTTATTGAACCAGAGCAAGGCATCGGTGTATTTTTCCTGCTTAAAGTAATACTTGCCGATCTGGAAATACGCCACCTTAGCCAACGGATTTTCCGGGTGGTCTTTAATAAACTTCATAAACAGGCTCTCGGCGTCATCGTTGCCAAGCTCGAGCGAACAAACTGCCTCGTAGTACTGGGAATTTTCTTTCACCAGCGACAGTTCCGATTCAAATTTCGGTTGGGTGCTGGTCTGCAGCCTCGACTGTTCGACCAACCGGAATTGCTCAGCCGCTGCGACATACTTACCTTTGCTCAGCAGGTCTGTCGCTGCATGGTAAGTCCGGTAAACCGAGAAAGAGGGGTCTTGCTGAGCGCTGGCTGTCAGGGCGAAAAATACAGGAATAAGAATAGCGGTGTATTTCAGTTTGGTCATAAGCGCAAGATATCAATATGCGAAAGTAGTTATAACGCAAAAATGCAATCCACACAAGTAATTCACAAATGTGAATAACACTTTTATTTGAATGAACGGTTGCGTATTAGGTATGTTATTGGTGTGGAAAACTTTATGAGTCGTCCCGGTAAAAAAATCAACCTCATGCAATAGCTTTATAATCTATCCGTTTCATTCGGCATGTCATTTAACCGCAGTATCGTCTTAATGTTTTCAGTTGTTAGTATTTTGCTGTGCGGGGCATCTCCTGATAAACAGAAATCTGACGATACTATTGTATTGCGTGATGAAAAAATTGACTTTACGCCCAAAGAGTTTTATATAGCTGATGTGGCCGATGGACGGAAAAACCGCAGCTCAGTAGCATCATTAATCAGCCTCAACCCTGATCATTCTTCAACTACTAAACAGGCCGACCTGAAGGATGGCGCTGTAGTGTCCATAAGAAATTTTATTGCCCGCAACCTGCGTCGTGATAATTCATTGCGACCGGTGGTGCTTACAATAAAAGAATTTAAGCTAACAGAAACCAAACTGGCAGATGGAACCATAAGCGGACGCCTTGTGGTTGTATTTTCGTTTGCTTTGCAACTGGACTATTATACGGTGCACCTAGTGGACTTTACAGGCGGGATCCGTTACACCCGTTCTGATAATCAGAAAGTTAATATGGATGGTGTTTTAAGCTACGGTATAGAAGGTGTTTTATCTGATTTTAATAATTGGATGAATGCCAATGCCGGAACGAACGCCACATTAGCTAAATCGGTGAAAGTCCATTTTACTGATTATATCGAAAAGCCGGAAGGGGATACGATCTATTACTCCGTTGACCGGCCGCTTACATGGGATGATTTTAAGGATAAGCCCAGGGAAGACCGATATGCAGCCGAAATATTGACTAGTATTGGGTATATTCAGCATAACGAAGTGGTAAAGGGCGTTATCCACGTGAATTTGGCGGTAAAAGTAGATGCAGCCAAAAGTGATTGCTGGGTAAAGCCTGGTGCGATGGATAGCTATGCATTAAACCACGAACAACGGCATTTTGATATTGAAAAGCTGGTGAGTGAACATTTTAAGAAAAAAATATTAACTATGAATCTGCCCGTAGATAATTTCGACGGCCCGATCAGCGTGGAGTATTTTGAGACCTTGCGCGAAGCCACCCGCATGCAAAAACTATACGATACTGAGACGAATCATGGCCAGAACAGGCAGGTACAGGCTGAATGGAATGAAAAGATTGATAAAGAATTACGGATGTACGGTTTGAAAAAATAAACCCTATTGAATTGGTGAAATACCAAGAGTCAAGGCAACTATGCGGCAGAAAGGCTCAAGGCGACCTTGTCTATCAGTTCAGTTATGTCGAAAGGTTTTGCCAAAAAATCGATGTTAGAGCCGGGAGTCATAAAGCGATCTGACAGGTTGTGACTTGCTGACACTAATATAATGGGGACGTCCATTGTATCATTATTTGACTTCAGAGTTTTGCATAACTCGCGTCCATCCATATTGCCCAGCATAATGTCGAGCAATATCAGATCAGGCTTGAATAGTTTCATCTGATCAATTAACAGATTCCCGTCGGCAAGAGTAATTACTTCGTAATCGTAACCTTCAAGTATCAGCTTTATAATTTCTAAAATATCCTCATTATCATCTACTACTATTATCCGGCGCATCTCAATTTGGTATTATAATCATCATATTGTGTTAGCATTACACAATAATTATACCAAGGGAGAGTTGCCAGTATTCAACAGATGTTAAATGTATGTTGAACAAGAAAAAATAATAATAGTCAGAAATTTAGGACAGAATTTTTCCTTTTTTTAGTACAAAAAGTTGAAAGTCAGTGATTATCGGCTTTCTTTTTTTTCACAAGAACATACCTCGGTTTCATGCACTTTGCACAGAAATATACTCTCAGGGGCAGGAAAAAGAGGAATTTCTTAATAAACCAATTACGATGTAACTGGAAATGGAAGGACGACCCGCATTTGGAGCAATAACGGGTGGTTGCTGGTTTTAAAAGATGTGTTGTAACCTGATCCAACGGTATAAGCTTTAAGGCAAATAAAAATAAAAAAATCAGAGCAATCTTTTAGATTATTTAAGTAAAATTTTTGTTAACAATGTGTCTGTTTTTATTAGGGAAAAATGGAAAGTTTTAATCTAAACGGAAGCCGCATTAATAAATAAGATCGTTAACCTTTTCGATCAATTCAACCAGGTCAAATGGCTTATTAATAATAGCATCACATCCATAAGCCTGAATTTCATCATAGTGGTTAATGTAAGCTGAAAAAATGATGACAGGTATATTATTAAATTCGGGATGTGATTTGATTTGCCTGCATACTTCACCACCATTTTTTCCGGCTACCCTGTAATCAAGTATTACCAGGTCAGGAGTGAAATCTTGTATTAACGGCATCACTTTATCGCTTTCAGATATGCCTTTTACCTCAAACTTTGCATAAGATAACGCCTCTTGAACAACTTCGAGAATATCCTGGTTATCATCCAAAACTAGTACACGTTTTAACATAAATTATAAATAAGGTGTAATGCCGAAAAGAAACAACGGGGTCAATTGTGAAAAAGCTCGGTTTAGGAGCAAATAGCTTGGGCTAATATCTTATCGAACTATAACTAAACAAATATAATATTTTTCTGATCTATACGAAATAATATACTTTATGATACACTACTATTGTGTAACAATTACTTTACATATACAATAAATATTTATTAAAATACAAATGCTTAAAATGCTTCGCCCAGGCCTATAGTTATGGACGAATACCCTTCACTTATGCCATAGTCGATAGCGATATTGGTTCCCGAGCTTTTATTAAATTTGATGCGCAGTCCTGTTCCTCCTGCCGGGTGCCAATAGCTGAAATGACCACCCGTTGGTTCAGTTACCGAATTGACATTGGCAAATAAAACAAAACCTAACAAACCATTGGCAGTAATATCCCTGCGGTATTCCGTTTCAAAATATAACAGGCTTTTGCCACGGTAGCGGTTTTGTTCTATTCCTCTGCCCGACCGCTGATAGGGATCCCACCCGATGCTGGGTAAATTGAGATATGGGATGCCGGTCCCGAATGCTTTCCAGAAATATGCCCAGAAAGCAAATACGTTTTGTTGCTTGGTCGAGGTAAGTGAAATATACTTACGCATGTCAATATATATAGATTGCCAGTTGGCATCACTGCCAAAGGCATGTCCATTTACCCGGTATATAACATTGGTATAAGCGCCGGGTAACGGATTAAATTCATTGTTCCGGCTATCATAAAGTAAGTTGGCGGTAAACCCGGATGAGATGGAGTTTTGATCTGAGGAAGTACCATATGGATACCCTGTGAATTTTTGGAGCGCGTTTTTATTATTGGTCTCAATGTCCATATAATAATCCAGGTTGTAACCGATATCTGCGTACAGGTAGGAAGTAATACGTTTCAGCGCACTCTGGTAAAAGCGGATATACTCGTAATTCACTGTAAACTTATTAAACTCGGGAGTAGCACCTCCAAGCCCCCAGGTGTTTTGAGGATATACTAAGAAACGCGTATCACCCTGTATATTCCAGGTGTTGTCTTTGAGCCATACACTCGACCGGAATGGCAATCCATAGCGTCCGCGGAAATTAAAGTAAGGTGCAAAAGTGACAGATGAAAGGTAGGTGGTGTTTCTGTCGCCCATATAGAAGCCAACAGTAGTTGCTGTGAATATGGCCCGTCCGCCACCAGGAACAGCTGATGAAAGCGGCAAAATCGAAAAATAATAGGTCTTGCCTTTTTTATTTTTTGCGGTATCGGTTTTAGCAGTATCGGGTTTGGGGTTTATATGAAATAACGCCTTGCCTACGTCAATGAGGTCCCTTTTGCCGGTAGTATCAATTTGTTTATTTGGATCAATTGCCTTTTGGGCTAGTACTATGCCGGGGATAGAAAAAAAGAAAATTAAAAAAAGACGTCTATGCATTATTCCTTTAAAACACAATCAGCACACGGCCTTTGTTTAAGGCTTGTAGTAATTACTAACGTGAAAGTCTGTATAAATCACATAGACTGCTGTAAGAAAAAAAATACGGCTGCCGAAAACTGATTGTTTTTTGATGCTGTATTATGATCGCCGGGTACATAGGAAACCCTTGAGCCCGGAATAAGCCGTTGAAGGCCGGTCTCTGATCCGTTCTCTTTATCTTCCGAGCCACGAACTATCAATACAGGTTTGGTGATCTTTGCAAGTTCTGCCCTGCTGGTGGATGGCTGATATTTTTGCTGCAAGGCAAGCGCAGCTTCGTCAAGATGCTGGCTGCGGATATATTTAACCATATCATCCACATCGTGATACCTTGTATCGCCCATCAATGCGCGGTAAGCATGTATCCTTCTCGGCCAATTTGGATCGGTATAAGCATCGCCCATGCCGCCCATTACGGTTTTATTCACCCTGTCATCCAGTACCATGAGGCGCGATGCAATGATAGAGCCTCTTGAATAACCTACTATATTGTATTTTTTTACCCCTAATGAGGTCATCAGGCCCATAATATCTTTCGCCTCGGCATCATTGGCGTAGGCGGCATCTGTATGTGGTTTATCTGATTGTCCGTTGCCCCTCAGATCCAATAATATTACTTTAAACCCGGCTTTAAGCAGGTTGCCATAGAGTATCCCGTTTTTCCAGCCCTGGCTGGTACCCGAAAAACCGTGGATGAGCACTACGGGGTAGCCATTTCCTTTTACTTCGTAATATATTTTTGTGCCATCAAATGAGGTGTAGAATTGTCCATCATTTATTGTTTGGGCAAAGGCCGTCCGGCTGATAAAAAAGAACAAAATGAGCAGGCAAAAAGGGGGTCTTTTCATATTGTGATATTAAACGCCAAGCTAAAAATTAAAGTTTACATTTTTAAATAAATATATTCTTCTTATTTTGTATATTTGGATATAAGCCGTTTTATCCACTAAATCTGTAAGTTATGAAAAAAGTTTCGAATATCCTTGCCCGTAAGGGAGGGGCTGTTGTCACCATTGATTCGTCAACATCTGTATTGGATGCGCTAAGATTGATGGACGATAAGAACATCGGTTCGGTAGTGGTGACCGAGGATGGCAAGTACATGGGCTTGCTTACAGAACGTGATTATGCCCGTAAAGTGATCCTGAAGGGAAAGTCGTCGAATGAGATATCCGTGAGTGAAATCATGACCACCGACCTGCCCCATATCATACCTGATAACTCAGTGGAGACCTGTATGCATATCATGAGCGAGAATAATATCCGTTACCTGCCTGTATTTAAGGGTGATCAGCTATGTGGTATCATCTCTATTAATGACCTTGTTACCGAAACTATCCTGACGCACGAGGAAACCATAGAGCAGTTAAGGAGTTATATCCAATCCTGATCTTAGTATTCCCTACTCTGTTGTCTTTTTATTGCTGGTCCTATAATTTAGGTTAATTGCTTTTTCATCGTAAATTAGCGGTGTAACCAATTATTTGTTTTCTGAATGGACTTCTTAAAAGCGATATGGAATGAGTTTACCGGATTTTGGGGCTTTGGTAACCTTATAGAAATTTTAAAATCGGGCAAGTATGATCAATTGCTTACCTGGCATGGTATCACTTCGGTTTTGGGGCCGCTTATCCCGTTTTTACTACTCATAGAGATCATTCGTGCTGTATTTTATAGGCGCTTCAAGGTGATCGAATATAAAGTCTCATTTTTTACTTACGTATTAAATGCGCTGATAGGCCGGGTGATCTCTTTTGCCATGGTTGGCCTTTGCATCGGATTGTTTGAAAAGCATGCTATTTTTAAAACCACATTTACCTGGTACTGGTTCATCTACGGCTATATCATTTGGGAATTTGCGCATTTTATTTACCATTTCCTGGCGCATAAGGTAAGGATACTCTGGTGCCTGCATTCTACCCATCATGCACCTACGTCTATGAATTTGTCAGTCACCTATGCGCACTTCTTTTTAGAGGGGCCTTATGCCGATGTGATACGCACCACCATTTGTATTTTGCTGGGGGTAAACCCGGCCATGTTATTCGTGATCATGTTTGTTGACGGCACCTGGGGCGCCTTTATTCATATCGGCGAAAACCTGGTGAAGGACGCCCGTTTTGGGTTTTTAGGGAAGATAATACTAACACCCTCATTTCATCGTGTGCATCATGCAAGGAATCCTCTTTATATGGATACCAATTTTTGCAACCTTTTGAATATATGGGACCGCGTTTTCCATACTTATCAGCCCGAGGACCGCAAAATCCCGATCGAATACGGCATTACCCGGCCCATGAAACCACATAATTTCCTGGATGCTTATTTTGGAGAGATTGTGTTGTTAGCAAAAGATGTAGCCAACGCTCCCGGTATCAAAAACAAATTTCTGTATCTTATTATGCCTCCGGGATGGAGCCATACAGGCGATCATAAAATGTCGAGCATTGTGAGGAAAAAGTATTTTGAGGAACGTGCGGTGAATGGTGAAGAAACAGGTGGAGCGAATCCAGACGTCATTGCAGGGAACGAAGCAATCTCTACATAGACAGAACAGAACGGGTATACTTCACTTTACTGAATTCACACCGGTATAACAAACCAAAAGGTAGATCCTTTCCCTACTTCGCTTTCAATAATAATATAACCGTCGTGCCGCCTGATGATCTCTGAGGAGATGTATAAGCCAAGGCCAAGCCCTGCGTATCTTTGCGATTTTTCATCTACACGGTAAAACCTGTCGAATATCATAGGCAGTTTGTCAGCAGGTATCCCTATTCCAAAATCGGTGATAGAAATTTTTGCCCCCTCAGGCACCCGTTCCACGCGGATGATCACCTTGTCGGCTTCCGGTGAATATTTTATGGCATTGGAAATAAGGTTTACCAGTACTTGCTCCAGACGGTTCCGGTCGGCATTAACAGTAATGTTTGTATCTCCCTCTATAGTTAATTTGTGATGCGGTGATTGCATTTGGGATTCTTCACAACATTCCCTTACAAGATCATCCAGCAAAAATGTGGTTTTTTGTAACTCCAGCTTACCCGATTGTATTTTGGTTACATCCAAAAGATCTTTAATTAGTCCGACAAGTTTGTCAACCTGCTTTATTGATTTTTTCACGCTCCCGATGAAGTCCTTCATTTCTTCATTTTTAACGGTCGTGCGTTCCATCATCTGGAGCATCAGCTTAAGACTTGTGATCGGGGTTTTTAATTCGTGACTGGCTATGCTGATAAACTCGTCTTTTTTTCTTAGCAGTTCTATAGTCGCTACATCAATCAATTTTTGAATGGTGATATCAAGCAAAGTACCGATAAACCTGGTTGCAACCCCCTGATCATTAAAATAGGCCCTGCCTTTAGCTTTTAACCATTTCACTTTTCCATTTATGGGAATTGTCCTGTATTCTGCATCAAATTCACCATGGTCCTTGTTAGCCAGGGCCTCATTGATCTTGTTTTCGAGATCAGCCCGATCATCAGGATCGATCATTTCATAAAAGCAGGGCAGGTCGACCGAGGCTGCGGGTACAAATCCAAAAACTTCCTTGCAACGTTTATCACATATCAATTCCCTGGTTTGCGGGTCATAATCCCATGTTCCTAACCCCGCCGAGTCAACAGCAAACTTCAGCCGTTCCCTGCTCTCGGTTAGCAGCCGTTCTGCTTCAGCTAAGCCTTCTTCCACCTTTCGTTTATAGGTAATATCTTCTATAGCCAGTAATATCAGGGGCTCACCATTTATATTATCAATTTGCCTGGCATTAAGGCACATGCTTCTTTTACCCAGCAATGGAAATACTTGTGTTACTTCAAAATCATCCAGTTCTTTTTTTGCAGGCAGTATGTTATCTAGTAATTCCCGCAGTTTGGGTATATCCCACTGTCCGTTGCTGATTTCATATAAATAATGACCTTCAGTTTCCTTTTCACTTGTTTTGAACTTCGTATAAAAACCGCTGGTCGCGCGTTTTACACGCAGGTTATTATCAAGAATAAGTAGCGGATCGCGAATGGTGTTTACAATTCCTTCGGTATATAAGCGCGCATTATTCAGTTGGTCATTCCTGTCCAATAATTCCTTATTGACGATCATGATCTCCTCGTTGATACTTTGCAACTCTTCTTTTGACGTCTCGAGTTCTTCGTTCAGGCTTTGCAGTTCTTCGCTGCCTGATAATAGTTCTTCATTGGCGCTTTGCAGTTCTTCATTTGCGGTTTCCTGGGCATCGGTAACTCCGCGCATATCTGCCCGTGTCTGTATCAGCTCGCGTTCCAAATGTTCTATGCGTAGTTCCGATGCATTGTAATTCATGTTCTCGGTACTCTGCCCGGTATCAAACATGTTAGGTTGTATACCTGTAGAAGATGCGGGCTGGAAGACCACCAGGTAGTGCAATTCGGAATTTTGTGTCAGTTGCAGGGCTTGTATATTTACAAACTGCTGCAGATCATTCACCTTAAAAAATATACCGAATTTTCTTACCGGTTGGGTTGTTTTCTGGGCAAGATGCAGGATATTGCGCAGTTCAAAGGAAAGACCTTCGCGGGCCATTTTCAGTATGTTAAAGCTGGGTCTTCCGGTAGGCGGCACAAGCCATGTTTCGGTTGAACCACGGAACTGCACAACGTCCAATTTTTCATTCACCAGTACAGCAGCCGGCATAAAATTGGCCAGCATGGCCTCGTCCGCTATTTTGAAAACATCCTTGTTTGCGCTTTCTTTTTGAATGTTTTTATCGATCTCCCTGAAAGTTTGCTCCGAGTCGCGGGAAGCAACGTTGATAAACCTGCCAGGTGGGCCTTTCCTGCTATATATTTTATCAGAACTTCTATATGATTTAAACAAATCTGTATTATTTCCTATACTTTCCGATTTACCCAGCATCAGGTAGCCATCTTCATTCAAAGAATAATTGAAAGTGGTGAGTGCCCTTTTTTGCAAAACAGGTTCCAGGTAGATAAGCACGTTACGGCAACTCACCAGGTCGATCTTGGAAAAAGGCGGATCTTTCAATAAATTGTGATGTGCAAATACGCACATATCGCGTATGGTTTTGCTTACCTGGTAGCTGCCATCCAGCTTTACAAAAAATTGCTGCAACCTTGATGGTGAAACTCCTGCCAGTTCCGTTTGGTTATAAATGCCATTGCGCGCTTTGGCAATAGCTATTTCGGAAATATCAGTAGCAAATATCTGGATCTTCAGCGCCGCTGCTTTGTCACCTAAATACTCCTGGAGGCCCATGGCCATTGAGTAGGCTTCTTCACCCGTAGCACATCCGGCCACCCATATCCTTAGTGCATCATTACTTGTTTTTTTGCTTAGCAATTCCGGGAACATAGTATCGCATAGGACTTCAAACGTTTGCATATCCCGGAAAAAATTGGTGACCGAAATAAGCATGTCGTTATATAAAGCATCTTGCTCACTTTTGTTTTCCCGCAGGAAATTCAGGTAATCTGCCGGTTTTTCTATTTTATTAAGCGCCATCCGGCGGATGATCCTGCGCTTTAAAGTATTTTGCTTGTAGTAATTAAAATCCACACCACGGCGCACCCTGAGCACTGTCAATATTTGTTTAAATACCTCACTGTCTTGCTGTGGTAAAGCTTTTTTAACTTCCTCATGTGTGTATTCCGAATGAAAAGGATGATTTATAGAGATCAACCGCTCAGCAATCTTTTCGGGTGGTAAAACAAAATCGACCACGCCAGCATTAACAGCGCTCTTGGGCATGCTGTCGAAAGCTGCCGAGCCTTCATCCTGGGCAAAGGTTAACCCGCCATATGATTTGATCACCTGCAGTCCAAGTGTTCCGTCGTGCAAGGCGCCCGACAATACAATACCTACGGCGTAACTTTGATATACTACCCCCAGCGAGGAAAAGAAAAGATCAATGGTATTGGTCTGCTTAGTTTTTTTGCTGTCTAATGGCGCCAGTTTAAGCGTACTGTCTATAACGGTAACAATTTTATTTTCGGGTATGATATACAGATGATCCTGTTCCAGGTGGACGTTATCCGTAATATGCTGAACGGGAAAGGGGGCAATTTTCTCAAGTATCTCGGGTAAGGTACTTTCATGTTGGGGGCTTAAATGTTGTATAAACACATAGGCCATTCCCGATTTGGCAGGCAGCGCCTTCAAAAACGATTTAACGGCATCCAGCCCGCCCGCTGAGGCGCCAATGCCAACGACAGGAAACTGAATATTCAAAGGGGCTTCGCCATTTGCTTTTCCCATTACACAGAAAGCTTAAAAACCTGTAGGCTCAATTGAGAGTAAGTAAGGATATGTAAATTTATAACTATTAATTAATGGAATAGTTTCTGCTTTTTTTAATACCTATTCATTAAGCCAATTATAGTGATTTGTTGAAGTAAACCTACTGAAAAAATTAAGAACAAACACAGCAGAAGCTATAGTTCTGGAAATCAGCTTTTTTGCGCAAATGGGGTGTCATTCTTAAACTTAAAACCCATCGAACACAAACTTTTCCTTAACCGGGGCCTTGCGCGGTAACATATCCGGACGGTTTGCCGCCTGGTACACAAAGGACGCTACAATCACTGCAGCCTGTTTAAGATCATCAATCTGCAGGTATTCGTAGGTATCCATATTGGTATGATGTGTTTTGGTTTCGTAGTCCAGCGGGTCCTGTATAAACTGGAACCCGGGAATATCTACCCAATCAAAGGACAAATGGTCGGTGGAACCTGTATTGCTCATTGTTACGGTTTTGGCGCCCATGTCACTAAACGGTATCAGCCATTGGTCAAAAATGGGTTTTACGGCCTCATTTTTCTGCGCATAAATGCCCCTTATTTTCCCTGAGCCGTTATCCAAATTGAAATAGGCCGATACTTTGGCCTGTTCAGGTTTGAATACACCGGTTTCACCGTTGCCAAAATGATTCTTTACATAAGAATAAGAACCTATCAGACCTTCTTCTTCTGCACCCCACAAAGCAATGCGGACGGTACGTTTTGGTTTCAGGTGCAGCGAATCCAGTAAGCGAATGGCTTCCAACATCACAATACAGCCCGCCCCATTGTCAGTAGCTCCGGTTCCTGCGGGCCAGGAGTCCATGTGACCGCCCAGCATAACCAGTTGCGCCTTTAATTTTGGATCGCTCCCCGGTATCTCAGCTACCACATTATAGCCTTTGGTATCATCAGCGTTGAATTTCCCTTTTATGTTTAATGACAGCTCAACCTTATGCCCGGATTCTATCAGTCTTTTGAGTTTCAGCCCATCAACGCCGGAAATAGCTGCCTGGGGCAGACCTTCCCTGCCACCTGCTTTAAAGCCTTTAAAAGATTGCACCGTAACGGTACCATCGCGGCCATTGGATGATACCAGCGCCAAGGCCCCGGCGGCTTTCAGCTTTTGTATCACGTCGTCCTGGGTTTTTAACTGACCCATAAAATAGTCAATCATTTTTCGGGCTACCATGTAAGTGTCGGGCATTTTCATCAGCTCACTATCGGTTAGCCTGGTTGAAAATGGCTTAAAGTCGGCATCTATTTTGGTGCGTGCGCCCGCCATCAAAATGATCTTACCTTTATATTCTGCTGCGTGTTTGGTAATAAAACCGGTGTCCATCATCGAACCAGAGTTTAAAATAACCACTTGTGCACGTATCTTTCCATTGGTATTAGCTGTCCACGGAACAGCATAACCTATGATAGATTGATGATAGGGGACTTCCATATCAGCACTAAACTCCTCCTGCTCCCAACCGCGGCCATAATCGCCCCAGGGTTCAAGTTTGGCGTTTACCAGTCCCCATTTCTTCATGGTTTCAACCGCCCAGTTACCTGCTCTGAAATATCCCGGTGAGTTAGTAAGCCTTGAGCCGGAAACATCCGTCAGGTAATGCGCGATCATCGGGATATGTGAATCGCTTTTTTCCGCAGCTTTGATCATGCGGATGGCGGCTGTATCAACTATTTCCTGCTGGGCATAAACAGAGCCGCCAAGAGATAGCAATGAAATTAATGAAACATACAAGACTGAATTTTTCATGGTAAATATTTGATAAAGGATGAAACGTAAGGACTTAATATGTTTTTAAAAATAGGATATATTTTTTAAAGTCAATTGGTCTGCCTGATGATTTTGATTAGAACCAATCTGATTTTTAAAAGATGATATCAATCGTGTCATTTCGAACGAACAGCGGGGAATTGAGCATTGGGGTGAGGAGAAAACTAATACGACACGCATAATGAACGGTGCATATCGTATAAGTTTTCTCACCTGCGCCATAGCGTGCCCTACGCTGCAGGTTCGAAATGACATAGTTTTTTGTTTTGGACGGTTTAGCCTGTGATCGGTGATAAACCGGCTATGAGCTAAATCTAATTATTTGATCACCGCATTTAAAATCAAAACTCCAACCAAACCCACAACCGAAACAATGGATTCCATCACCGACCATGACTTGATCGTATCCTTAATCGACAGGTTAAAATATTCCTTAAACATCCAGAAACCACCATCATTTACGTGCGAAAAAGCAAGACTGCCTGCGCCTATGGAGAGCACCATCAGGTTTGGGTTGATGCTGTGATCGTGTAAAACCATGGTGGATACGATGCCTGCTGCGGTAAGCCCAGCTACGGTTGCCGATCCTAAACTGATACGGATAATAGCAGCCAGCAGCCAGCCTAAAACAAGCGGTTGCAATTGCATGCTTTGCATCATGGTAGTGATATCGTTATTGGCGCCGCTGGTCACCAATACTTCTTTAAATATCCCCGAACCGCCTATGATGAGCAGGATGCCCGCAATATCTTTTACTGCATCAGTATAAAGGCCGGCCAGCTTTTTCATGCCGAAACCTTGCCTTATGCCTAATGTATAGGTAGCAAAGAGGATGGATATCAACATGACAATCGGCGCATCGCCAATAAAGGCGACGAGTTTGTGCATTGGCCCGGTGCTGTGATCGGTGTTCAGGTAGAAGGCACTTGCCATCAGCAGAATAACGGGTAACAAAGCGGTTAGGAAGCTGACAAATGCACTCGGTAACTTGTCGGCAGGTAATTCCTCAGCCCTGAAAGTTTCTAAGGGAACAGATGGTATTTTTTTCAGGGCCCTTGCGAATACCGGCCCCGCAAGTATGATAGCAGGTATGGCTAAGATCAGCCCATAGCTAAGCGTAGTGCCCATGTTGGCATGAAACATGCCTACCAATGCCGTAGGCGAGGGGTGAGGCGGTAAAAAACCATGCGTGACCGACAAAGCGGCAAGCATAGGCAAACCGATATACACCGCGGGTAGCTTATACTTGTACACCACCGAAAATATAAGCGGCACCATCAGCACAAAACCCGTGTTGTAAAATAAGGGGATGCCGACTATAAACCCTACCACAACCAACGCCCATTGGATATATTTTACCCCGAAAAGTTTTACCAATACTTCGGCGATCTTTTGCGCGGCACCACTGGTAGCCACCAGTTTCCCGGTCATTGCTCCAAGACAAATAATAATAGTGATGGTGCCTAATGTATCGCCAAGCCCTTTTTGGACGGCCCCGGTGACTTTATCCATTGGGATGCCTAATAAGAGTCCGGCGGTAATCGAAACGATCAGGAATGCCAAAAAAGGGTTCATTTTAGCCCAGCTCACGAGTACAACGAGCAGGATAATGCAGAAAAGGATAGTTAACAGGGTCATGGGATATGTTGCTTTAGGTTGATAAAGCATTGTGGCTAAAATAACAACAATATTTGGGTTTGGAATTCATTACCGGTACTTTTATGAGAAATATAAAAACTAAATGTTATGAAAAAAGTAACCGGTTTGGGTGGGGTATTTTTTAAATGCGATAATCCGAAAGGGATGAACGAATGGTACACAAAAAACCTTGGATTGCCCATGAGTGCGTACGGAGCAACGTTTGAGTGGCGGCAGGATGAGGATCCGTCGAAAAAAGGATCTACAACCTGGTCCACGTTCCCGCAGGATACAAAATATTTCAACCCGTCGACCAAGCCATTTATGATCAATTACCGGGTGGAAAATCTTGTTGACCTTTTAGAAGAACTAAAAAAGGAAAACGTGACCATTATTGATGAGATTGCGGAATATGACTATGGCAAATTTGTCCATGTGCTCGATCCGGAAGGGAACGCTATTGAGCTTTGGGAACCGAAGGATGAGTAATGAGAACATAGCAGGAGTGGGGACGAAATGATCTAAGTCGACAACTTAAAAAAACAAGTATGGGATTATTTGATTTTCTAAAAGAGAAGAAACCCGAAGTAAAGGAAATTTTAGGGCCTACTTATTTAGACCATTTTGCAGACATAATTCACTCAAATGATGTTTTAAAGCACGAGTGGCGAGGAAAAATAAGATCACCATCTGGCCAAAAAAAATTTAGGATTAAATTTTATGGCAAGATACATTCAGAGCTTAAAGATTTGATTGTCGGGACAGATTTTGCCCCGATACTTGTATATGCAGTTGATCCGAATGATGGTCAAGAAATTTTAATTTTCGATGGTTGCAAATATGGGTATAATGCACTTTTCTGCGATACTTATACACAAGAGCAGTTTAACAACAGACCCGTTGATAATTTTTATAAAAACACTTTTGGAGATGAAACTTTTGAGATTGTAATTTCTGTGTACAATGTTGTTTATTATGGCGGCGAACTTTTAGAACAGGCAGATGGTGATGGGTTTGTTGAATTAGTTGATGGTAGCATGCAAGACTTTAAAATAGCACAACGCAATGCATTTGATACTTTACAGGTGTACGCCATAAATGAAAAGGGTGAATCATTTAATATTATAGCTGAAGAGCTTGCTTAAGGTACTGAAAATTAAAGATCACGAATGCCCGCACAAAATAAATTTTTAATCATGTTTTTGTCCACGCAGGGTCTCTCACAGAGGACCCTGCGGTATTGTAAGCTGATGGGTACTGCAGGGTCCCTTATCAGGAGACCCTGCAGGGACGTGAAAATTTTTAATCATGTTCACAAGTCGGTATTAGTGATATTACGGTGTAAACAACTTCCAATGTCCCTCGGAGACGACTTCTACGATGCCGTCGGTTACTTTAATGGCGGTCTGATCGTCAATCGCATATGATGGCACTGGTATAGTAGCGGCCAGCTTTTCAAGGTTGGCCAGGGAATTTTCGGGAAACAACTCATAATCCAGGTGCGGATGTATCGCAAAATTAACAAAGCCCAGCGACTTATCGCTTTCGGCTGGCAGCATATGGTTACCGTAGGTCGTTCCAAAGCGGGTCATCACCATACTTCCGGCGCTCAGGCCCACATAGACTGTCTTGCGCAGAAGCGACGGCAAAAGATCTGTGAGTCCGGACTGCTGCATCCAGTAGCAAAGGTACTGGCAATCACCGCCGCCGACCAGCAAGGCGTCAGTCTCCTGTAACATGGGGACCCAAAGTTCTTGTTTGATGCCTGGCAGGGCCGTAAGCTCCAGCACTCCCAACGACTTCCACCCCAATTGGCAGAAAGGATCACCCAATGATCCGCAAATCACCTTTCGTGATATTTCAGCACCGCCCGCTATGGCGTATATCGCGGTGGGGATGAAAAGGGCGCTTGCTTCGGCAATTGGTTTTCCCAGCAGTTCAACCAGTGCGTTATGGATGCTCGAGTTACTAATGCCGGCGGAAGTAAGAAGAAGCTTCATAATTTTTTTCTTTGGTTATATTTTATCGTAAGCTGATGGGTACTGCAGGGTCCCTTATCAGGAGAACCTGCAGGGACGTGAGTAATGATGAGGTAGTAATAGTGATACTAAGGTGTAAACAGCTTCCAATGTCCCTCGGAGATGACTTCAACAGTGTCGCCGGCCACTTTAATGGCGGTCTGATCGTCAATCGCATACACCGGTACTGGCAGCATTGCAGCCCATTTTTCTGCGTTAGCCATGGAAGCGTCCGGGTGATCCTTGTGATCCAGGTGCGGAATCAAAGTAAATTCAACCAATCCCGCTCCCTGAGCCGTGACGAACATCCTGCTTATTTCCCCCTGGGGTGTAGAGAAGACAATGTTTTCCGATGTTAGCGGCCTGCTGGTTCCGCCGGGTGGATTGGAATAAGTCTCTCCGAAGGTGGAGCTCACCGCCATGCTTCCGGCGCTCACGCCTACATAGACCATCTTGCGTAGCAGTAATGGCATCAGCTCTGCCAGCCCAGACTGTTGCAACCAGTAGCTTAAATATAAAGGATCGCCACCCCAAACCAGCAGGGCATCAGTATCCCGGATTGCCTGTATCCAAACTTCTTTTTCGATACTCGGTAGCGCAGTGAGCTCCAGCAGTCCCAAAGACTTCCAGCCCAACCCGCAGAACGGGGCTTGGGTTTTTCCACTGATTGGTTGCCATGCAAAACGAGCACCGAAAGGGAAAGGGTATATCGCTGTCGGAATGAACAAGGC
>Ga0307517_10000428_pt1 | contig 72202 bp, 31 predicted proteins | sample 23_EM_MG_FD_194515 | JGI IMG/M metagenome (GOLD analysis project Ga0307517, IMG submission 194515) | Populus trichocarpa ectomycorrhiza microbial communities from riparian zone in the Pacific Northwest, United States - 23_EM | ecosystem: Host-associated > Plants > Roots > Unclassified | place... | reverse complement strand
AATTTATTTATATATTTTTTTTCATTAAAATATTATGGATTGCCACAATGTTTCCTTACATGGTTTTTTTTTTATGAATTTTTTTCTTTTTTTTTCCAGAATAGTCTTTGTTGATTTTTTTTTTCATATTGAGCTGGTTGAGAATTTTGCTTCGTAGTTTTTTTTAAAAAAACACTGTAGATTGCTACAATGTTTCTCCACATGGTTTTTGTTTTGTTATAGTGTTTCCCTACATGTTTTTTTTTAAAATTATCTTTGTCAATTTTTTTTTTAATATTGAGCTAGTTGAGAATTTAGCTTTAACTTTCCCCACATGTTTTTTTCCCCTTTGTTTTCTATTTTTTTTTTGTTTTTTTCCAAAATTATCTTCTTCTTTTTTTTATTTTTTTGTGTTTTTTTTTAGAATTGTCTTTGTCGATTTTATTTTTTCATATTAAGCTGGTTGAAAATTTAGCTTCGTAGTTTTTTTTTAAAACAATGTGGATTGTTACAGTGTTCCCTCACATGATTTTTTTTTGTTATGATTTTTTTTCAAAATTGTTTTTATCGATTTTATTATTTTTAATATTGAGCTGGGTGAGAATTAAAATTGTTGATTTCCCCGTGAAACACTATAGATTGCTACATTGTTTCTCGCATAGTTTTTTTTTCCTTTCGTTTTTTTTTGTTATGATTTTTTTCAAAATTATCTTTGTCGATTTTATTTTTTTAATATTAAGTTAGTTGAGAATTTAACTTTGTAGTTTTTTTCTTAAAAACATTGTGGATTGCAATACTTTTTCTCTATATATATATTTTTATTTTTTTATGATTTTTTCTATAAACCCACGACAATGTACAAGCATGCTACAAGCTCGCGGCATAGTGCGGACATGACATCTAGTTTGTTCTCTAAATTTCGTAGTTTAGGATCAGGAACTATCGCTTTAAGATAATACTTATATGTAGGAAAAAAGAAATAGATTCCTTTAATAGTGAATAACTAGATTTGTGGGTTGACGTTGTGTCACGGGTAAGAATTGTTTTTATTGGTTACAAAAAAAAAAAAATGGTGCTTTTACAATGCAAGAGTGTTTTAAAGAGAAAAAAAACCCGACTCTGATTGAGCAAAAAAAAAAAAGTCACCGTAATGAAAAGGTGATGAAGTTAGGATTCCAACCAGACAAATAAAAAAAGGAAAAGAAACTGAAAAAAGAAGAAAAAACAGATCTCACCCTATCTAAATGAGCATGTCAAATATACAAATCAGGTAACAAGATCAGGATAAATTAACAAAAAACAAATAAAAAAAAAGCCAAATTCTAATTCTGAACAAATCATATACAGAGAGATGGAATTGAGAAAAAAATCAATGACAAAAAAAACAACTAGTAAACCGAGCAAGCCAACTAAGCTCTACGACCTAGATCATGCGAATGAGATAACTCAATAAAAGTAGACAAGAAAAGATTATGATGCTAACTTCTAAAACAACCAAATGCTAAAGAACAAAATGTAACAAATATTAAATTAAAAAAAAATGATCCTAAAAAAAACTTCAAGCCAACCTAAGCTAACTCGCCAAACTTACGGTCTAAATGATGGGATAATGATAAAAGAATATAAAGGAAATTGAAACAAATCATGAATCTCAATATCAAAAAATTCTAACCTTGAAGGATGGAACTCAAAAAAGAAAATAATTTTCAACCAATCTAATGTTGAAGGATGAAGTAAAAAAAATCAATTTAAATTTTTTTTCAAAATAAACTCAACAAAGTACGACAAATAAAAAGAACCAAGCTGAGCTAGGTCATTTCTTAAATTAGTGAAAAGTTATATAGAAAGAAAGAAAAAAGTAAAAATAGGATAAAATTTGATAGGAAAAAAAACTTAAGGAGGATGAAATTGTAAAACAAATTAATTTAAAAAATTATCTCAAATAAAACAAATAGTAATAAAAAAAATGAGGACTAAATTTCAAAGATGAAAAAAATTAAAGAGCGATGAAATTGAAAAAGAATTTTAATTTTATAAATTATTCCAAATAAAACAATAGTAATAAAAAAAAATAGAGACCAAATCTGAAGGAATAATAAATTGAAGGGCAACTTTGAAGTTTTGAAGGGGACAAAAATCAAAGAGGAGAAAAAAAAAAGAAAAAAGAAAAGAAAAGATCATCAGCGCCAAATCAGAGGTTCATTAGCCACATGCACTGCCTCGTCACGGAGGGGATGCTAAGACGATTCAAACATCGCCGTGAAAGGCGGCGTTTGGTAACTAGAAGGCCTCACATGCAACGCCTGAAGGGCGGCCGCTCACTTATTAGTGTGTGCTGCACACATCAACATGTTTTTTTTTATAATATTTAATATTTAGTCAACTACAAAAATGTCCCTAAATTAAATTGATATTAACCAAAAAATCATGATGAAAAGATGAAAAAGCCTCTGGAAGATAGTTTAGTGGATTTTTCCTTAAAGGTAATTAAATAATTTTCCTGTGCTAAAAAAATCTGAAAACACTAAAAAGCCATTGGACATCAATTTTGTTTTTTGTTTTTATTTTAGGGGTAACTATGTCATTTTACTGAGCCAGAAAAGGTAAAAAAAACTATCACGCTCCTGAAAAAATTGAAAATGACAATTGAATCATGGTTTTATAGCTGCAGGGCAAATCCATCATTATAATATTATAATAAATAGTGTTTTAAGGCTAGGTGCGCAGTCATTTTCTTAGAAAATTTAATTTTTTTGAAGTAAATAAAAGAAAGGGCAATTCACAATCGTTAAAGGAAGAAGAAAAAAAGAAACAAAAGTTACAAACAAAATGATTATCTAATTGTTGTCCTTGTTAGGGGTGTTAAAACAAATTGAAAACACTGAACCAAGAGAAAAAAAACTAGAAAATTTTTTTTAAAAACTAGAAAAATCACTCAGTTCAATTAAATTTTGATTTTAGAAACTAAAACCATATAAATCAAACCAGACTAGACTAAATGTAAATCAACTTAAAAAAAGGTATAAATTGAAACTAACCTAACCCTATAACATTTCCCCTTTTTCTTATTAACAGCAGCCAGACTCTCCCCTCAACCCTTTCTGCCATTTATCTCCCTCATTCTCTCCCCTCTTAAAACTTGAGAGATCAATACATTACCTCATCTGCCATCTCTCCCTCTCGTTCTCCCCGCTTGATACAACAAATTAGATGCTTTAAATCTATCAATTGTAATTTGTTCTCTTTTGACAGCAGTCACACCTCCTAACATGCCTGTCACCCATCTCCCCCTGCTCCCCCTCTTTCTCGGTCCCTTTTATTATCGAAGACCCAATCCATCAAACTCTAATATGTAGAATCTAAGTTAATCTTGCATTTTTCTCTTTTATTTTCTCTTAATTTGGATTGTAATTAAGGAAAGCCCTAACAAAAATAATTATACTTTATGAGCTATCTTTTGACTTTATTGAGAATCAAGGGTTTAAATCAATTTGTCAGTTAATGCAACTTAGATTTGATAGTCCTTCTTGTTTGATGATTTGAAGAGATTGTTTGAAAATTTATGTAAATGGTTAACAAGCATGTTTAACAACTGATACCTGGACATCAATCTAAAATATTAATTATATGTGTTTGACTGCCCATTAAATTAATATTGGTTGGCACTTGAATAAAAATAATTCTAAATTTTTGTCAAGTTTCTAATCATAAAGGTGAAATAATTGGCTAAACAATTAAGAGTTATTTGTTAGAATGGGAAAATGATAAGATTTTAACGGTTACATTAGACAATGCAAGTTCAAATAAATTGACTCTTAAATGTTTAGGTAACTAATATCTTGTCAAATGATTTCATGCATGTAACATGTTGTGCACATATTGTTAATCTTATTGTATATGCGAGATTGAAAGATATTGATGATGTAATAATTAAAAAAAGATGTATGTAAAGTGTTGTCACGCTCAAAATAAAAAAGCTTTTTAATATTTTTTTCATTTTAGAATCGCAAATTCTTTTGTTCATACAATTTCCTTTTCGTATTGTTACCAGGTGTGGACCCGCGATATGTCCTAGGGGCAGACTAATTTTTTTCTGTTGCATAAAAATAATGTTCAGATACCGTAAACACGTTCTAAAAAAGAAAAAAAATATTCACAACTTGGGTCATGGACCCAACTAGGTCAAATAAGTAGGTTTTATTTTAATTAAATGATAGAAAAAATAAGCAATAACACCATATGAACAAATTATTTTTAAAAATAATCACGATAACCTAGGAAAAAAAATTATTTTCAATGGAGGACAAATGATGAGCTCAATTCTAAACTCATTAAACACAAAAGGATAAAATAGGGTAAAATAAAGACCAAAGAAATCAGTCTTGATCATCCCGAGTTAGCATGAGAAACCTGTAACCCAGATAATTTAGGTCGAACCAACCCTGGTTATCCTATTAAACTCATAGCCTAGATCATGAAATCAGACTAACCCGGTATAAAAAAATAAAGAAAATCACAAAGCTTATTTAAAAAAAAAACGTATCAACTCGTGTTAACTTTTCAAACCCGTAATCTAGGTCTTTAGACCTGAAGCATATTATCTGAAAAAATAATGTAGCTCAATTCTCAATCAATCAAATGTTGAAGGATGAAATTGAAAAAATAATTTCAATTATAAAAAGGATTAAAAACAAAAAAAATAGCAATTAAAAGAACAAGAATGAAAATTGAAATACAAAAGAAGTTTTATATTTGATTGAAAGGTGAGATTGAAGAGAAAAATTAATTTTGCAAAAAGAAAAAAAAAATAAAAAGAATGAGGATCGAAATTGATGTAAAAAATAAAAACAAAATTTTCATTTAAGGATGAAATTGAAAATAAAAATAACTTTCATAAAAGGGAAAAAAAATGAGGACCAAATTGGTAAAAATAATATACCATAAATTTGGACTAAAAGATGAAATTAAAAATAAATAAAACTTTTACGAAAAAAACCAAGAAAAAAAATTAGAAATCAAAAGAATAAGGATCAAATTGAAAAAAATAAGATATGTCAATTTGGGATTGAAGAATAAAATTGAAAATAAATAAAACTTTTACTAAAAGGCAAAGAAGAAAAATTAAAAATCGAAAGAATAAGAACTGAAGTTGAAATACCAATAAAAAAATGGACAAGTCTATTATTTTTTAGGGAAGAGAAAGAAAAAAAAAGAGGAAAAAAAAAAGAAAGCCCAATCGGCGACAAATCACTTACCCACCACCAACACGTGTCGTCCCTAAAGAAAGTGGACCTAGCAGTGCTTCCAATGACGTGACATAGGTGGGTTTTGAACTTAGTGAGGCGCCACACACGTCGCTTGAAGGGCACAAGTGTCTCTCATATATTGACTCGTGTTGTGCATATACCAATCATATTTTTTTTATATTTGGTCAAAAATCAAATTGCCCCTCGGCTAACATGATAATAGCAAAAAACATCATTGTAAAAATATAAAAAAACTCTTTGATGCCAATTTTAATTTTTCAGATTTCAAAGGAATTTTTTCGTATCTCTATGCATTTTACTTCCTTTTTTTTTATCATTTTTTATGTTTATACTAAATTTCCCCTCAACTTACCTAATAATTATAAAAAACCATTTTGAAAAGACAAAAAAAAAGCCTATTGAGAGTTGTTTTATTGTTTTTGCTTTCAAATGTTTTTTTGTCATTTTATTGTGTTTTTTTAAAAAAAAAGACATATACACCCCTAATTAATCCTTTAATGATTAATGGATTCTGTGAAAAAATCTAAATACCCCTAACATCAAGGCAATTGATTTTTTTAAGAAGGGCAAAGATGCTATTAAACTGTTAGAGTAAACTATGCAAATGAGCTTGTATCTTTAGTGTTTTGCACAACTAGCTTTGTTGATATAGGTTTTATTAACATAATTTATTTTGATTCAAATGTTAAATATGGTTGTCTATTTAAAAACATTTTAAACTTTAATATTTACTAATTTATTTATATTATTTTATTCTAAAATATTACATTAATAACTAAATTAGCATGCAACATTTTTAAATATGAGAAGCCATTGTATATAATTATGAAGACATTTATCAATTATTTATTCTCAATTTATTTATTTTGTATTATCTTTTATTATTTAGTATTTTTCAAAATACATTAAGAATTATTTCTTCATCACATATTAATTTAAAATTATGGATCTATCACTCGAATTGTATATAATCTAATTAATACATCCTGCAAACTATAATATGTCTTTCTTTGAAGTCTTTTCTGCCTCTTTTTTTCCTATGTCGATTCTTTTTAATATCTCACTCGATGGGGGTGAGATTTAAAGTTATTTTTTCACATAAAAAATATGTTAGTATTGTAAATGTATTTTTTTGTATCATGAAAAATTCTAATTGAGAAATGAAAAGTTAATGAGTACAGTGAAAATTAAATGAATTAATAAATTGTAAAAAAAGTTGTTAAGACTAAATTCTCTTTAATTGTTTTTACTAATGTATTTTTAAAATTATATTTTATCTTTAGCTATGTTGTTTATTGCAAGTTTTAATAAAAAATAAATAAATAATGAATTGATGATTTTGAAATGAATGTATTAAAAAAAAATAACAAAACTAACATGAAGAGCAATTATACAAAAATTTACTATCAAAATTTTAAAAATAGATTTTCCACTCGCATTTAAAAAATCATACATATTAGGTTCAAACATACCTATTTAAAAATCAATTGCTCATATTACCATGAAAACGCTAATATTTTTTTATAAATAATTTCATGATTTGATAATCATTTAAATAATTTTATTTGAAGATAATTAAATTTAAAAAAATGCAAAAAAAGAGAAAAAAAATTATAAAATCGAAAGTCATGTGTGTCTACGCAGAACATATGTGTCTGACTCAAAATAAAAACTTAGGCATGCTTGGTTTTTTTTTCATAATTGTTAGTCCTAACTATTTTTTCTTTTAATTTTAATTGACAACACATCACATGTCTAGACAGACGATGCGTCATTTATCATAGTTCTTTTCCTATCACTAAAGATGGCTCTAGCAATCAAGAATTTGATGTCCTAGTTTTTGAACCCAAAAACCCAAATTTCAAAAAATTTCAATAATAACATTAAAAAAATCCCTTGAACTATTATAACCTCATTTCTAACAATGAAATACATTATAATCAGCCTAAAAACACAAAATTAAATCAAATAAAAAAAATTTGAACTTCAATATATATATATATCATTAAAGATAAAAATCACCTCTACGTAGTTTCATTTTTAAAGACAAATCTATAAACATCAAAATTAAAGTTATTGGTAGATAGAATCCGATTACTCAAAATCTTTCTCTCTCCTTAAGATTTTTCAACAAACTTCTATTTTCTCTATTAATTTTCAAGGATCGAAATGTAAAACAAATGAACTTTGGGATCTAAATGAACATTCCACAACCATATGGGACCCAACTTTTAAAAAAATTAAAATTGAGGTATTAAACTGTAGATTTACACACCTTATAACAGTAAACATGGAAAAGGATTTTTTCACCAAAAATTAATGTTGGTCCATGTTCTTTTAATTTTATTTTATCTAATAATTCAAAATTCTCCCATCTAAAATCAACATGTCATTCAACATGGAAACAATCTCAATCTCTCAAAGAACGTGATAAAAGGTAATCCAAAAGGAATGAAAAAATATAGGACCAAAACCAAGAAATTTTTTAGGATCAATTTGAAAGAAACTAAAATTGAATGGCCAAAACAAACCAAAATAAAAATCAAGGAACCGAGAGCAAAAAGTCGCACAGCAAACTGTGCTACAAAGAAAAGATAAACATGGTCTCACGCAGTAAAACTCTGATTTTTTTTAGTTTTTTTAATAGTTAATAGTTAATAATTTATTTTAATTTTAATACATGAACATTTGTCATTAATTGGATCTTATGTTCATGTCATTATAATTTTTATTATCTTTCTATAGAGAAAACCCAGTCATGTTATTTGAGTATTTAAAAATAATTTTAAAGTGAAATTGTTTCACAGTCATCTCAAAGGTAATATATATTTCATCAAGTTTAGTTTTATTTTTATCTATAACTATCAGATCTTTTATATGTTTAAAATAAATAAATTCTTTTAGATGTTGTAATAAGATTCAAATTCAGGAACCCAAAATTTATAATCTATGGGATATAAAATATTGAATATAAGATGAAAAAAATTTATAATCTATGATTAATAATCAAATACTGAAAAAAGTTAATATATTTGAACTACTTATAAAAAAAAAATTAAAAGCGTTGTAGAATTATTTTTTATTTCAGCTAAAAAAATTAGAGAAAAATTAAAATTACACTTACCTACAAAACTTTAAAAAACTATAATTCACAACTGGGTGAAATCAAAATTTTAAATATGAGGAAATAACTAAATTACCCCATATAAGACAAAAGAACAAAGCATTCCTAGTTGAACAATTTCTTTCTGTCACTTCATATTACCCATAATATAAATCGTGAGGCATTTTTCCTGTAACCATTTTTATTGTTTTCTCTCACATTTTACTATGAATTATAATAGTGAGAATTTAAAAAAAAATTAATTTCATCATCAAACTTTTATTTTATAAATTGAGCCTTTTTTAACCCAAATTGGAGCCTAATTATATATTTTTTAGGGGATGAGGGTTGAATCGAAAGAAAGAGGACTTAAGTGAAAAACACAGGTAACATGGGTGGTGGCTCTGCAACTTGTTTGGAAAGTTTATTTTAGTACCCTAACTTTTTAATCTATTTGGTTAGTCGGTCCCTATAACTTTTAACATTGCATTTTGGTACCATACTTCATTTCCCTCTTTTTTTTTCAGTCTTTTTTAGTGGAAGAGAGAGAAGGGGGTCCTGGGATTTCAACTGAAACAGATAAAGTCTTTCTTGCCGATGATTTCAGGCTCTAAAACGATTGATTTTTATGTTAATTTTATTTCATATGATGAGGAGAGTTATGATTAAGTGTTTTCTCACCTTGAAAACACCTATAAAAAATAGACCTGAGCTTTGAAAGATTTTGGATTTCAGGTTGATTATGGGTTTTTGGATGATTTTTAAGTTTTTGAAGGCTATAGATTGGTTGAATAAGGTTCCAAGCGTGTTTTCTAGGTGGTTTGAGTCAAAATAAATTAAAAATACAAGAGTCTTGTTTTTCCAGCCACCACAGTGGCCTGATTCTAAGCAATTATAGACGATGTGTCGTCTATTTTTTTTGGCAAAGAATGGGACGGACAACGTGTCATTCACCTCATTAACTTCAGGGGGAAAAAGACTCGTGCGCAATGCCTGGCCTCATTCTTTTTTTATATATAATTTTTTTTTTTAGATTACTGCTTTTTTGTATGTTTTTTTAATATTTTTGCATTTATGTTTTGATTAATACCCTTTCTCTGTGATTTGTTTGTCTTATTTAGCATTTTTGAGATGATGATTTTTTTATTATATTGAGCATGTTTAGTTTTTTTACGAGGTTAGCGTGATTCATCTATAATTGTTTTATATTTTATATAGATTAAGCTTATTTTAAAAAAAAAAATTTATTTTTTTACAATATTTTTAATATGTGCATCCTAGTATGTAATTGTTTTTCTTTTATTTTATTTATTAAATTTTATGTGTATGTCGATTTCTGTTACATATTAGTTTTTATAAATAAATTCATTAAATACAACCGAGTATTAAATATTTTGGCCTATATCCATCTCTCAATTTTTTATTATTGTTAACGATTTTGTTTTTATTTATTTATATAAATAATTATCAATTTATTTGGTTTATTTAATTAAATACTTACATGAGTTTTTTAATTGATACTTTGAATTTCTTTTTATAAATAACTTGCATTTTAACATTGGGTTAAATGGCTACTTTAAACAAAAATGAATTATTGTAGCAACCAGTGGTAGTAACAGAAGCTAAACTATAATTATAACAAAAGCTAAATGAGCTTAGTTTTTTAATGTTGATTGTGAATGTTTTCACTGTGGATTAGAGCAATGTTTATTGGAAAGGAGTTAGTTGGTTCTCGCGATAAGTTGTGAGCGGTTTGCTTTTTGTTATTTTTTCGTGGTGTGCATGGCATGTTGTGGGTTGTTGGGTTGTTTGTTACAGTGGTATTTGTTGGCCTGACATTCTCCTGATTTGTTCAGTGTGGAAGGTTTGGTGGTTAGATACAGGCCTTGTCTGCAACATTCCATGTTGCGTGGTAGCTCCTGATTTTGGTTGATTTTGCAGGGGATGGCAGTGGTTTCTTTGCTATTTCTCTTCGTTCTAGGCAGATATAAGTGCTCTGTTACTGTGCTGAGTTGGTATAAGTACTATGTGACTGCGCTGGGTTATTTATTTTAATTATTTCTTTTGGATTTTGTTAGATTCAAGGGAGTGTGGATGGATTTTGAGTATGAGATTGATTGAGTATGGCTCCCCTAATAATAATAAAAATAATAATGTTTATAATAAAAATAATAATATTTTTTCTCAAATTTAATAATAGTAATAATAATAGTAATAGTAATAGTAATAGTAACAGTAACAATAAGAATAATACTAAAAATAATAACAATAACAATTTTTAATTTTACCTTTGAAATCAAATTTATGATTTTTTTTAATAGTAATAATATTTTTTTTAAATTTTTTGATAATTATATTAATAATAATGACAATAATAATATTTCTGATATTAATAATAATATTAAACATGTCTGACCTAAGTTCTTATAGTTTTTAATTTTACTCTTCAAATCAAATCTATGATTTTTCTTTAATAGTAGTAACATTTTTTTAAAATTTAATAATAATAATAATAATATTAATAATCATAATAAAAATAAAAATAACAATGATGATAATAAGACTCGTATTTTTTAGGTATGACATCCCCTTCCAAACCCAAATAAGATATGTCTCTCTCCCCGACCAAACACTAGCTCTTAGAGTTCAGTTGTGCCCCTCCCAAGTTCTTGGGGTCTAGCCAGACTCGAGTTCTTGGGGTATGACATCATCTTCATCTTCCAGACCCAAGTAACTTGGATTGATGCCCCTACAAGACACATGTTACGTGGGTCTGGTGCTCCATCCAGACCCAGGTTACCTGGATCTGGCGGCCTAGCCAAACCCAAGTTTTTGGGGTTTGACTCCCCTAATAATAATAAAAATAATAATATTAATAATATTAATAATAATATTGAACTTGTCTGACCTATATTCTTATAGTTTTTAATCCATTCAAATCAAATTTATAGTTTTTCTTCAATAGCAATAATATTTTTTTAAAAAATTTATTAATGATGATGATGATAATAATAAATACTAATACTAATACTAATAATTTTTAATTTTAAAATTTAAATCAAATCTAATGTTTTTTTTTTCAAATTTATTAATGATGATGGTAATAATAATAATAATAATAATAATAATAATAATAATAATAATAATAATTTTTAATTTTACCCTTCAAATCAAATCTATGGTTTTTCTTCAATAATAATAATATTTTTTTTCAAATTTAATAATAATAATAATAATAATAATAATAATAATAATAATAATTTTTAATTTTACCCTTCAAAACAAATCTATGGTTTTTTTTTAATAGTAATAATATTTGTTTTTCAAATTTATTAATGATGATGATGATTAGAATAAGAATAATACTAATAATCATAATAAGAACAACAACAACAACAACAACAACAACAACAACAACAACAATAATTTTTAATTTTACCTTTTAAATCAAATCTATGATTTTTTTTAATTGTAATAATATTTTTTTAAAATTTATTAATAATTACATTAAAAATATTAAAAATAATAATATTAATAATAATATTAAATATGTCTGACCTCCCAGACCCAAGTTACTTGGGTCGGCTATCCTGCTATATCCAACTTTCTAGGGTCTGACTACCCTAATAATAATAAAATAATAATATTGATAGTATTAACAATAATATTAAACTTGCTTGATTCAGGTTGTTATAGTTTTTAATCATTTCAAATCAAATTTATGGTTTTTTTTAATAATAATTTTAAATTTTACCTTTCAAATCAAATCTATGGTCTTCTATAGTAATAAATATTTTTTTCAAATTTAATAATAATAATAATAATAATAAATTTAAATTTTACCCTTCAAATCAAATCTATAGTTTTTTTTTTAATTTAATAATAATAATAATATTAGTATTAATAATAATATTAAATATGTTTAACCTCCTTGATTTAAGTATTTTGGATTTAGATTTAAAATATTTATATTATTTACGAATCGACCCACACGAGTTACAGAATACATTTGGGAAAGAGGAAAGAAGAGTTAGACTCTCCTCCTACATTCTGTCTCACACTCCACTGGAGAAGGCTGGATCGTTCGATCTCCACCGTCATAATGATCATTTTTATTAGAATAAAGGGTCTTCTTGGGGCTGCTTTCATTTGACAAGATACTGAGTCTAGTTTTCTTTATCATGATTTCTGCAGAGAATGTAGAGAGAAGAGGGAGGAGGTGTTTTCTTTTTGTCGAATAAATCACAGAAACATCTTCTAGATTCTTGTTTGATTTATCAACAGTAACAGCGAATCCCAGTGAATCCAGCTAGTTCATCCAATTAACCTCTATTATCTTTGCTATTGCTCTTGGATTTCACACACACACACAGAGGGAGTTAGAAATGGGTTTTTTCACTTTGAATCTGGATCTGGATTTGGAATTCGATTCTTGTGTGGATTTCGCCGCAGGAAAGGGGTTCACGTCTTGTGTTCATTCTGGGGTTTTTTTAATCAAAAAAATAAAAATAAAGCATTTATGTTATATTATTAATAAATAAAAAATAAGTTGTTAACACAGATAACAAAACATCTAAAACACATTTCCCTATTCATTACAACAATGGATTTATGGTTCTACACTTCCAATACTCTTTGAGTTGAGTTGAGGGTATTTTGATTTTTTTACACGGATAATTAGTTTTTAATGATTGTACGGGGTGTATAATTTTTTAAATAGTTAAATGATTTAAGAATTTCTAATTTTAAAAAAAATAAAGTTGTTGACCAAAAGTATTTGGGTTTTTTTTTTTTATATAAATAAAGTAAAAAAGTCAATTTTCCCTTGCAATAAAGTAAAAATAACAGTGGATCAGGGGTTTTTTTTTGGCTTTTTAACTAGGTTTTATGGTTAATCTCAGGATAATTTAATCTTTTTAGTATGAATAATTATTTTTTAAATCATAAATCATATCTTCATAGGTTTTTTTTCTTAGGTTATTGTTGTTATTTTTACAAAAAAACTTTTGTCCGTTTACTATTGTTTTCCATTTTTTTATCGTCTTATTAAAATAAAATAGACTTATTCCACCCAATCAAAGCTATACTTTGATCCTCATTTTTTTATTTTATTATTATTGCCATAATACACCAGGCTGGGGTTTTTTCTTCATGATTGGAGGTTTCTCAGCTATGGGAAAATTGAACCCTTGCCTCATTCCCTCTCATAATTTTCTCCAATATGTTGTGATACACACTACCCGCCGGTGTTAAACAACGATTCGACTCAATAATTTAAGATGTTAAAATTTGGTTTTATATTATTCTCCCAAATAATTTTTTAAACGTAATTTCTTTGTGCATGAAATGTAGCCAGGGTAAAACTATCTTGTATTATTTAATTTTAATTAGAAAAGAATTGGGATTGTATTATTAATTAAGTTTAATTAGAAAAAAATTTAGGATTGTAAGATTGTGAACTACCATTTGATTAATGAGGCTTTAATATTTTTTATAAAAAAAATTAATTCAACTAAAATAATAAAAGACACAATAATAATAATAAAATGGTCTCAAATTGCACCTGAGGTCGTGGCCTAGCGGGGGAAATGACTTGTTTTCTTTCTCTACACCTGGGTTTGATCCTCTCTGTGCATGTCTGTCATCCTCGTGGTGCCTTACATGTCTACTGGACTTGCAGGATGTTTAGCGGACCCGAGGATTAGTTGTGGTGTGCGAAAGCTAGCCCGGACACCTCAAATTATATATTTAAGAAAAAGGTCTCAAATTGTGATTGTAAGGACAAACAAAATCAAGACTAGTAAATTATATATAATTAGAGCTTAAATCACTTAATCAAATATAGATTGACAGTAATATAATTTTTTTTTTTTAGAAGGATGTATGGTGATGATAGAATGAGCAATAGCGTGCTGCTCACGGATAAGACAAAAAATTAAAAAAAATTAATATAAAAGAATTATTTGTTCGGAAATCATATTAAAAAATCAGTTTAATCTAATAGTTTAAATTTAATTTTATATTATTTTTTTGATAAACAGTAGATGGTTATGATGTCTCTTATTACCATCTCTTGAATAAAAGTACTTGTAAATTCATTGGTCAATGGCGAACTTTATGAGTTTACAATTGAAGATGGTGGCCGGTGAGAGACCAAATATAAGGGAAGATGGTGACCATGTTTGATGTTTAGTGGAAGTACATGGGTCGGTAATTTTTTAATTTTAATAGGTTTAGATACTTTTTAATATTAAATGAAAAATAATAATAAATATATATAATCAAATAATTTTTTAACGTGTTAGGTACAATAAATATAAACTATAATTTTGTTTATTAACGTGAGTGTCCAAGTTAGTTTGAGCGTATCTTGACTAATCCCACGGACCCTGAAGTTAACAACCATGTAAGCCTCCAGTGACAATCATATTAACAACCACAGTGCTCGAACATGATACCACAGGGAGAGCAAACCCTTTAGTCCCAAGCTCTTACCACTGGGCTACCTAGTAGATGGTTAAACTATAATTTTTTTTAAAAAAAAAAACTATAATTTTTTAAAATTTAATAAATAAGTTCAATTTTGACCACCTAATTATAGGATTCTAGAGACAATTTTCCAACAAATTACTTAATACTGTTATTAAATTTCAAACAAAAATCTAAATAACATTTTAAGTTGTGTATCAATGCAATATTTAAACAACTGTTTATAATTGTTCATGGAGGGAGACTGTGTCATCGCTTTTAAACATAATTTAAAAGTAAATTAAAATACTTCATACAAAAATTTGTCCGCAGCCCACATGGTGATTTCTCACGGCAGAAAGTTCTAGAATTCCAAATAATCTAATCTCCTCCTTCTCACTAGGCCCCACCATCCATACACCTCACCACAACAGTACTGAAATATTAACGGTTAGGAGCTCACCTTCAATCTCACCCACTCACTCGTAGGGGCCCACGTAACTCCTGTACTAGATTGATTCTCGGTCAGCTTTTCTCTCCTGCCCGAATCTCCTTCCCCATTGCATCCAACGCACTGGATTTGCTTTCCAGTTTCCACAGTAAAAACTTCTCGAACTTTCAGGCAGTGTTTGTTTTTGGTGTTTTTTTTTAAGGGTTATTTTTTATTTTAAATTATTTTTTTATTTTAATATACTAATATAAAAAATTAAAAAATATTATTTTAATATATTTTTAAATTAAAAACACTTTAAAAAAAAAACTATCATAATATCAAACATTTTTTTTAACGCAATTTTAGTCCCTACCATCTACCGTAAAATAGAGGTGGATTTAACACGTGTACTGTACTTGGTTAAAAACATTTTTTTGGTTGGGCGGCAGGGGATTTATTCTCGTTTTACGGTAATTAGAACCAATTAGATTTTTGCCTTGTATTACCCCGCTGGCAGGAATTTTTTTTCTAACCTTTAAAAATAGATAAAGATGTTAGAAAGTAATAAATTCAATGTGCATTAAATATTTTTTTAAATATTAAAATAGTCATATATTAGACAACATATTTATTTTAAAAAATAATAAGATAATGATACATTAAATTGACTCGAAATAATTATAATTAATCTGTAAAATTTATAATATGAGATATGAGGTTCTGATAATTCTATAAAATTTAAATAAAAATAAATTAAAAATTTTAATTTTAATTAATCATGGGGTTTTTTAAGAGAAAAAAATATTATTTTATTGTTAAAATTCACAGTAAAAACGTGCCTGGTTCGTAGTCAAAGCTTAGAAGAACAGATAAAAGAAAAGAAGCTAATGTTCCACTTTTTTCATTGGTCGCCTCTTTCTTTGTCCACAATACTTTCCCCACTTCCTTTATTGATGATATCCTTATTGTGGACATGCGACACTAGACAATATAAGCAGCGTTATTAAACTCAACTTATCTGGTTTAAAAACAGGGTTATAATTTATATAAATTAACTTGAATTAATTTAAATTAATTTCAAATAATATTGTTTTAAAATTATTTTTAAATTAAAATTATTAAAAAATATAATAAGATTTTAATCAAATTAACCAAGTTATATAATAATTTATTAAATTAATTAGATTAACTCTCGTACAATAAAATTTATAACTTAGCCTGAGTGCTCGAGACGAGGATGCGTGTATGTGTGTGTATATATATAATATCAATTTTTTATTGAAGAGATTAAAATGAATTACTTTGCAGTAAATAAATAAATAAATAAATAAAAATAATTTTAGGTAGATCTTTTACATCAATTTAATTAATGGGATGAAATTGAAATTCTTGAAATACTATAACCTGAATATTTGAATTTAAAAAATCAAGGCTTAACCATGAGTACAATGCCCGCTATAATAACATCTCATCACTCGGCCACATACGTACGCGGAAAAAACCGGGGGAGGCCAAGAAAAGGATGAGAGAGAGGGTGTGTTTGGATAGGCAGCAGTGAAAAGAGGGCAGGTAAAGTAAAAACTGAATTCTATTTATGATCTCTCCAAACAGAAATAACATAGGAAAAATTCTATTTATTTACCAGCGACAAGCAGCAGAGAATTGTGAACGTCAACAGACAACAACAACCGATCGTAAAACTGCCTGCCTGCCTGCTTCTCTCTCGCCCTGCAAAACAAATACATAAGGAAGTTTGTGTATGAGGTAAATTTAGAAACTCGAATCCCTAATCCATTCCCCTTTTCTGTTCAATCAAATCCCAATTCAAATCATTGAAGCTCTCTTTCTCTTTGCTTCTTTTTTTTTTTTTTGTATTCCCAAACTGTTTGGTTGCCGACAGTCTTTTTTTTTTTTTTTTTAATAACTGATGGATATTTGGGTTTTTTCTTTGAATTGCATGCGTTTTCTTAGCAACCAAACGGAAAATTATGCTATTTTGTTGGTTTCAATGAGGGAACCGGTAATGAATGTGAAGCATTTGGCTTCGTTTCATTTTAAAGATCGTGTGTTTAGAGTTCGATTTTTGTGATACGAGTTATTTGAGAGTTCAATTTGGGCGAGTTTGAGTGAGTTGGTTAATTGGATTGACGGGGTTGGTTGAATTATTAGCTGTTTGATTCAGTTTTAGATTTCCTGTTGATAATGAGCTTTTATGACTAATTGGCAAGTAATGGGGTGGCAGTTGAAAGTTGTGGAGAGATTTGTGTGTTTGGCGTTGTGGTAGCTTTTGGCTGTGATACACGAATATGTTGTTGGCCTTGCTGCAATAGCATCACCAAATATACATATACATATATACATGTGTGCGCGTGTGTGTGAAATATGAACAAGCACTCTGAGAAATGAGTTATTCTTTATTAGCTATATTTTACCGAGTTCTATTCCAGTAGCTTTTTAGGTGGTGGGTAACCTTGTGTTGGCAAAGTGGATGCAGTGGAGCTGGCGTTTTATTGGTTTGTTTAGAGTCATGTAGCTAATATGAAGGGAAATCATGTAAATTAATTTCTAAGCTTTAGAGTCTGTTTTGATTGAAAACCACTATTTTATATTTTCTGGGTTATTCAACACGAATAGTTTTTGAGGACAATCTTTGATCAGCTACTCTTTCATCACCATAATTTATGTAGTATCTTAATTTAAGCATGTGTTATGTGAGAATCGTGTTTTATGATAGTATTTAGAAAACTGCTCAATTCTGCAATGTATGTATTGCTTATGCAAGTGAATGAATATTATGCATGCCAATCTTTGTTTTCATAATTTGAATTTGTGTGGAAAATATTGAGTAAAATTGCTCTGCTATGGGTTACTTTCTTTGATTTTTTTGTTCAATGGTCGATTTACATGATGAAGGGTTATCCTTCCCCTTTTTTAATTTCTTGCACCTAGAATAGTTAGAACTGCTTTTTTTTCCTTCAATTTAAGCCCTGGATCTTCCCCTCTGGTTGGGAGAGAAGAACCACTTGTATTGAAGGTCCAATGGTCTATACATTAGTACATTACTGAGCGTGAAGTTAAGAACTTTGAAAGATGTTTGGTATGGCCACATTTTTCTTATGCAAATGAATAGACAAAGCTACATATTTAATTATTTGCACTGGGGAGGATTACCCTGATAATTACACTTGAATAGCACAGCTATCAGCTACCAGAACTATTCTAGTGTGATCTTGTCTTGTATATTCAAATCTTTCTTTTCTTAAGAAACAGTAGATTTAAGAAAACTCTCAAATATTTGTCCATATTTTTTCCATCTTTAAATGTTTCATGTCATCAGCCTTGTATTGTTCATTTGAGTTGTATGGTTGTTTTAAAGCTGTCAATCACGCACACATGCACACATGCATGCAATCTTTCAGCCATCATTGTGTCTTAGGCGCTTTGTCGTGGTTGTGTTGTACTCAACTAGCTTCTCATCATAATGCTCTAATTTCACCTTGACTTGTTTTTTTTGGTGTTAACCGTGCTTCCAGATTTGAGTTTGGGGACTCTGTGTGCATAACAGCCATGACTTCTTCCTTGCATGATCTTTCTGGTAACTTTCTTGAAATTCTTTTGCTAAGTTACTACTTTAGCTACACAGTTTTCTCTTTAAATGGATGGAATGTAAAATTTATTCAGGTTTCTGTCATTTGCTCAATTAGATATTTTATATTATTAGGATCTGACCTTGACCATGGGGCTATTAGGATTCATGTTTCTATCATTTGTTCAATTTGCCTCAACAATATTTTGCTCCAGTGGGCAGCTTTAGTGAGATTTCCAGTTGCATTGCTTGAATACTCCTGGATCCAAGCTAAATAATATTAATAAAAAAAGAATAGGAAAGAATAATAAGCATTTCTGTATTTCATAGGAATATCATGTATATCAAATTTGGTGGGAAACCTACATTCCAATATGGAGTAAACTTGTAATTGTGAAGAACAATATTTGAGATATTTGGTTACTCCCTAGGGATTTTCTTGGAATTATTTGGTAAGGTGCATTAGTTTTAGCTGTCATTCTTTTTTTCAGATAACTAGTCCTTGGCCTTAGATTGGAGCTAGTTATTAATTAGTGGTCTTATCAAGGCCAAACCCATTGACTCTAAGGTTCCTAATAAGATTTGCATGTTCCTACATTAGTACTTCATGATTAGTGCTTCTTGTGGATTTGACTGGCCCCTAGGATGTTCTTTTTCTTGCTAAGTGATTTAATGACCCTAATCTATTAGGCGGGTTTATTTAATCATCGCTATCTCTGGATGGTTTTTGCCTATGCAGAGTAAACCCAGTGTGTCTTTGCTTATAATACTTGACTTTCACTGTCTTTGGATGTTTTTTAATTTTATGTTAGCCATTTTTGTCTGAAGCTTGGTGTTGTCGAGTATTATCTTTTGTTGGAAAATTCCATGCGTGTGATGCTTAACATATGATAATAATATTTTTGAAAGCTGGTTGTCCAGATAATAGTGAAGCTGATGAGCAGCAAAATGAATCAGAACCCCAGATTCAGTCTTCATCTCCTGCAATGGCACAGGCACACCCGGGCTTCTCAACTCCAAATGTTCAGTATGCAACTCCACAGCTTGGAGCAGGACATGCTATGGTATTATATACAGCATAAATTATTGTTAATCACTGATGTGAAATTGTGTGTGAAGGCAAGATTCACATATTTTCTGTTAAAAGCATCTGTATGTATAGTCTTTGATTTTTGTTGCTTATAAATATTGTCAACAGTTCAAAGTAATTATTTTAATATTGGAGATGCGTTGGCAATATAATTATCTCACTCTGCCTGTTATGTTTAATGAATTTTCTAACTTAGTCAACAGTAAACGGTGGACCTGTACTGGCCTAATGACATGCAGTTTTACCAAGTTTTTTTTCTCTCCCTAGTATACCAAGAATTTTTTGTTGCCCACCTTGCATTTTAGAAAAGTATTTGCCTCGGCCTTTCTGGTGTTTGTGTGCTTATAGCTATGTCTCTGTTAATGGTATTTTTAGTTTAATTTTGAAAATCAGTTTGACAGCTACAATTGCTTTCAATATATACCTCTATTTCTCCATGAATTAAAAAACTTTTTAATGTTTTTAGGCAACTTTATTCATCATCGAGCGATTATGTTTTTTTCTCTGATGTAATCATGGCTGTGTGGAAGTTTGTTGAGTTTCAGCTTCCTGCCCATTTTACATATAAAATGAAATACATTAACATATTGAACGAAGCAGATCATAATTACTTTGCATTGCAACAATTTTCTTTTTCCATATCATGACTTTTGATCTTCTTTAAGCTTATTTTGAAAAATGATAATTCTCCCACAACTGTGCTAAAAATTGTAATCCAGTACTTGTTTCCACCTAAATAAGAACTAGGCACTTTGACATACTGACTTTTGCCTTTTTTTTTTTTTTTTGAATTGAAGGCACCAGCAACTTACCCATATCCAGATCCTTATTATAGAAGCATCTTTGCTCCATATGATCCTCAGCCATATCCTCCACAGCCCTATGGTGCACAACCGATGGTAATTTATCTTTTGATCTTTTGTCAAGACCTCTCTTCTTGGAGTAGGAAATCAAGATTCTGAAGCTAATGGTTATAGCAACGAGGACAAATATAAGAAACATGGCACTTCTTGTGATTTGTCAATTTGAGATCACATTTAATTGAGGCCAAATTTTAAAAAACCTGAACTTTAGTGAATTTTCAAGTCTCCCCTGAACTAAGAAATCCCAAAATTTCACCACCGAACTCTGGCTCTGTTGCAATGTGGTCCATCAGTTGACAAAATGTAGGGTTTCGGTGATTTTCACCTTGTTTGACCATCAAAGGCCCCACAAACCACAAAGAAAACCTGCTAATATTCAACGGACCTATTTCCTCCTCCCCCACTCCCTCTTCAATAGCTTTTCTCCAGATTTTAACACACTTTCTCGATTTTCCTTTCGTTTTGTTCCTCAACAAAGCATAATGTTTCTTATTTTTTTTGTCCGTACCAATGCTTGAACCATGATGGTTGGGTGGTTGGAAATATTATACCAAACCACCAGACCCAGGAGCATCGGTAAGCATACTGTTTCTTTAAATTTCCAAAAATCAACTTCATTTTCACTCCCAAAAAATTGTGTTTATGAATGCAATGATGGTGAGTTTTGGGAAGTGAGTTATTTTGGAGTTGGAGTTCTGACAAAATGGAGGAGAGATGGGTCAGTATATAGAGAAGATAAGGAAAGGAGTTTCACTTGGGGTTTGAGTAGGTATTTAGTGTTTTATGTGGAACTCTATAATGGTCAACTATGGAAATCAGTGGACAGATGGGCTAAATTGCAAGGGGGTCCTATTTCAGGGTTGAGCATCTGATATTTTTTTGTTCATCGGGGACTTTAAATAATCACTGGAAGTGTTTACTATTTAGCTTTCACTTATGAGCAAACATTTTTTTTTTTTTTTGGATACAAGTAACTCTCATGAGCGCACATCTAATCAGGTCCATCTTCAGTTGATGGGAATTCAGCAAGCTGGAGTTCCTTTGCCATCTGATGCTGTTGAGGAACCTGTATTTGTTAATGCAAAACAGTATCATGGTATCTTGAGACGACGACAATCTCGTGCAAAAGCTGAATCAGAAAGCAAAGCAATCAAGTCTCGGAAGGTATAGTTTTGGTTGTCTGAAGCCTTTTTAATTCTGCTTGCATTCCATATTGTGTTTTGTTTACCTAATTTATTAGAACCTAAAATATAGAAGGCTTGCATGAATCTCTTGCTGTTATTGTTCCACGACTGCTGCTCCTCTTACATATTATTTTCAGACATTTTATTCCTTCCTTACTTTAGGTCAATAATGTCCATTGGTATAATTTTCAAAGACCTCTCAAATGTGGCTCATAGGAAGCTTGAAGATGATTTTTCATTGGTAATATTCTGGAGTTTCTTGAATGATCCGATGCCCATATAAATGTGATTCTATGATTACCTGAATGGATGTCTGACAGTCCTGTGATTATACATGTTTAGTTTTAGGCTATTCTCCTCTGTTTCCTATCATGTTACACCCCGGTTTATGTGGCACTATGTCCTCTACGGCATTAGATGTTTCATGACAACTCAAAATTATTCTTGCAGCCATACTTGCATGAATCTCGGCATCAGCATGCACTGAAAAGAGCTAGAGGATGTGGGGGTCGGTTTCTCAATTCGAAGAAACAAGAGAATCAAGAACATAATGGAGTGGCTTCAGGTGACAAATCACAATCTAATATCAATCTTAATTCCGATAAAAATGATATTGTTTCCTCAAATGACTAGTAGGGATACACAGGAAGTGATGGTGGTGCACACAATTAGCTCAGAAAACAGTTATTCATAGATGGGGGTTCAGGAAACCCATAGCCCTATAGTCCCAGTATTGCTTCATCGTGGCTCTGCACCTACAAGTCATTAGTATGTATAGCCTTTTCCAGTAGTTGGTTTGTAGGAGTCTGCAAAGATAAGAGGCGTTCAACATTATCTTTGCTCCCGTGGATTTTTTCTAGTTCTTGTACTTAACGAGGAGATTGATGGTTAAGTTTGCTGTGAGGGTATTTCCTTGCTTTTATGATGGGACGAGGCCTAAGTATTGGAAAATCTGACCAGACCTTTTTCATAGGAGCTTATTTTCCGAGTTACATGGAATTTTTTTGGGGGTTTTCCTAGTGCTCCATCAAGGAAATTGTAGAAATAGAACGGCAGTGTTTCCAACTTGTTATAATCAACAGTGTAGATGTTATAAGAAATAAAGCACGCCTAACTCTTCTTGTTTGAAACCAAACAAAGATTTGATTATGGTCAGAGTGTCTCGTTGGCCTGTCTAATCCATTCTTGCATCAATCAGACGATGCCTGCCCCTTGCTAGCTGCAAGGAAGCAAGTGTGGCAACAGTGCAAACAAAATGAGCCAAGTGGAGTCCAAAAATATGAGATGAAAACTTCAAATGCTCTGATTCGAGTAGGGTTCTTAAGTTCGTGCTAGATTTTAAATGGAGATTTCATCAAAGACTAGGCTCGGGCCTAGTTGGTTGCTCGAAAGCCATGGAGAGTCAAGTCTATTTCTTATCCATACCTTTTAAAAAATACCATTTCACAATTAGCAGGTCTTTTATAAAATGAGCTTTAATTAGTGGCATTATAATAAAATAAATAACACGACAATCATTTTGAAACAAATAAAAATAAGTAAAAGAGTCCTTTGGGGATAAAGGGAAAATTCTATCTGCTTAAGCTAAATTGCACTCAATTATAAGACAACCAATTGTGAAAGATATTTAATAATGAAGAAGTGATTTCATAATTTTTATTATTTCTTAATTATTTTCCAAGATTTTGATTTTAAAAAATTAACTTCTTCAGTTTTTTAAAATATTATAAAACATTTTAATGGCTAATAATTTTTGAAGATTTTCAAATATTCTTTTTTTTTTAAAATATGAAAATTGTATGTTTTTGGAAAAAAATTAATTTCTTAATTTTTTAAAAAATTTTAATGGATGAAAACTTTAGAGGTTTTTTCAAAATAATTTCTGAAATTTATTTTTTTGAAATAAATCAAGTCATTAACTTCTTAAGCACTTAAAAATCTTAAGGGTTAAACATTTCTTAAATCTTTTTGTTTCACCATTCCTATTTATTTATTTTTAAATATTTTAAAAACTTTAAGTTTTCATGAAAAAAATATTTTAATTTATTAAATATTTACATAATTTTAATGAACAAACATTTCATTAAAAAGTTTGAATTTGTTTTTTAAAAAAACAGATATTTTATTCTTAAATATTTTCCCAAATTTTGAATTTTTTTATGTATTTTTTATTCCTTCTATTTAATGCAATATAGTTTAATTGGTTTGAATTATTGAAAAATTGCAATATAAAATTGATCAAATATTGTTTAAAAGATCTTAATTGTTGTATTGATACAAATATAAGAGAGATTTTAGAAAGGTTTTCCATATTTAAATTTAGTTAATATTTTTAGATAGGTATCATCATTTATGGTTGAACTATATATATACAGAAAATTTCATATATTTTAAATCTAAATTCAACTTATTAGGTTTAGACAGAAGCTTAGATCATTTTCAATACCAGTGTGTGTTTACTTAAACTCATGGGTGATGAAGAAACAAGTAGTTTAGATCAAAGTAGATGAAAATGAGTAGTAGATGGTAAATTGGTTAACACATCAATAATATGATAAAAAAAAAGACACAATACACACAATTTGTAATTTACCATTAAATACCATACAACAAGTAAAATAAAAATCAACTTCAACATGTATGGTTTGAGCATGAAAATTAGATTAGCAAATAGATAGATGGCACATAAATTATTATAGACAAGGGTAAGCAATAAAGATTTCACCAAGAAATGATTGAATTCAAAAAAGATCAATAATCCCATTTACAATAGCCTTGTACTCAACCTTGGTAGAAGAATGAACTATATTTTATTGCTTTCTAGAATTACAAGAAATGAGATTATGTCCGAGATAATTATTATATGGACTTGCAATCATCATAACTATCAACCCAATTAACATCTATAAAAGCATGAAGTTGAAGAACAAAATCTATACTCAAGAACAAGTCATGCTCAACCATGGACAAAAGATATATAAGGATTCATTTTATCGCATCTATGTGATCTTTAGTCAGAGAATTAAAACCTCATTAATCAAGTAACAAATATCTAGGCGACTTATTTCCAAATTGAAAAACCCCTATAATTTGGCAATTTTAACTCAAACGTTACTCTTTACACCACTAGGAGTTAAAAGCTTAAAGAAGTTAGAAGACAACGTGATAATAAGTTGATAAAAGAATATGCTTGTTTTAGATAGAAAATTAACAATATATTATTTTTGGGATAGACAATAGCGAACTTTAATGTCTAAAAATCATTAAAAGCTCTAAGATTCTTAACATAAAACTCACGAAGAAGCATATCAATTATCCATTGAATTAGAGAAGAGCTACTACCAATGACTAAGATATCATTTACATATAATAAGAGATATAGTCGAGCATAACAATTGAAATAAATGAATAAGATGTATTAGTCTTATAACTAACAAATACATGGTGAAATAGAAACCGACTATGATGAAGATACCAAGCCTAAGTGCTTGCATCAAGTTATAGAAGGACTTATAAAGCCAATAAACATTTTGAGGATGAGTTGGATCATTAAATCCATATGGTTGTTCCATATAGACTTCCTCTTATAAAACACCATCTAGAAAGGCATTGTAAACACCCAACTGTTGAACTAACCAAACACTAATGACTGCTCTTTTCTTAATATAACAGACCTAATCAGACTAAAAGTCTTAAAATAATTGATATCTCTTGCTTATGGAAATATGCGGCCACTGAAAGGGGCTTATACCTCTCAATACTTTCATCTACTCTTCTCTTGACAAAAAAAAAAAAAACCAACAACACTATTTATACCAAAAATAAACATCTATTTATCAAATATGTAAGAACAATAATTGTTCACTACCAGACAAGAAAATAACAACTAAAATCAATTATCAATAGAGAAATCGACCATAAAAGTTAGAAAGTAGTCTACCACAACAACAAGAGTTCATGTAGTCAACTAGAAGATTTAGTCTTATTCATAGCAAGAGTCCTCAATGGAATAAACTACTATTTGTAAAATAAATTAGAATTCATGTAATTACTAGAAAAAAGACGTGTAATATGTTAGGATTTAATTTGTATTATGATTCATCATGTAATCTATTTATCTGATACGAATAGTATATCTTTATGTGTTTATATGAAACTCTAATACTATATCAATATAAATAAATCATATAGTTATTGTAAAAGATGACTATCCCCATTTATATATTTTCTTACAACTTTTCTACATTTTTTTATAATTATTTTTCCTTACTAGTTTATCTAGGAGTTTTCCTTCGCATTCTAGTTTATTTACTCTTTTTTTTTTATTTATCTTTTACTTCTTTTTTACCTATCATCACCTAGAAGAATATACCTTTATGATTAAAATATTGGATACCTACACTTCATTTGATTTGCAAGGCTATTATCTATATTTGCTTGAAATACAATTCTAAATTATAGTTTCTCCTTATTGGAAAGAAGGAACAAAAAATGAATAACATATTTAATCTAGAAAATTATCTGATTGATCAACATATGACATGCTTTATCATGCTTAGATTCAATATTCTTTCATTATTATGTAATTATTCCATAAAAAACACAATTAGAATCATTGCTATAACATATAATGATTAATTAGTACATGCATTATACAAAGGCCATACTTTTTAATTGTGAGGAACCTAATAATTCATCATCATAACAAGTCCTTGTTTAACAACCTATGTTAAAAGAGTCATAGGATTACACTTTATCATTTAACTCTCTATAACTATATAGAACTATAGGTAGACGAAACCCTAGTATTCTTATGCAGTCTTTTATATGCTCACCTCTCTCAATATCATTATCTATATAAGCACCTAGAGTTAACATGACTATGTCTTTAGAACAACTCTATGATTACCTTTTTTATGAGTTAGTTGGCATGGTTAGGTGGTCACAACTATTCAAAGTTCCAATCAGTCAACAATGGTTTCTCTTGAGGGGCATCCTATTATCAACCATTAAACTTGTCAAATGTTTATATGAGGCTTATCTAGATAAAGATGAAAAATATAACAAACATAACTTACTAACATAACATTATGATCCGAATCTAATTGAGTTAATAGACCATGTAGGTCATGGTCAATCAACTCAATTAGATTTAAAACAAGTTGAGATATAATAGGAAATAATTTGATAGGAATATATAGAGATTTCCAACAATATATTGGGAAGCATATACCTGCATAACAAACACAGTTACAACCCTAACAAAAATGGGGTGTGATCACACATGAGGTTTTATCTCTTATACATGTGTATAAGTAGTCTCAATCCAATTATATGGCCCTATAATACCTCAAAAACCTCATGTTGAACAACTACCAAGGGGATGAATATATAAGGTAGAGCTAAACCAACATGTAAGATGTAAGAGAAATAAGGAATTTAAATAAATAGCTAGGCCTATCCACACTCATCTATATCCTAAACAAATGAATAAGTTTTACCTAATTCCAAGAGGTATAAAAATAATTGATTTTAAATAGTTCTTTAAAGAAGATAACCAATCAACAAGGAAATACATTGCTAAATTCAAGGATCAATATTGTAATGGTATACAAAATCCTTTTATAAACTTATAAGTATTTTGTTCTTTATAAAGCAAAACAATCTTTCATTGGTTTCCTACACTGCCACCTAACTTTATCAATGATTGGGAGAAATAGAGACATTTTTATAAGCACTTGTATAAAATAAAACTAGAGGTGACATTGACTGACTTATTCATATTAATCCAGGATCTAAAGAAGTCTATAGGAAGTTATGATCTTCAATTCAAAACTCTAAAAACTAAGTATACTACAACTATAATAGAGCAAGAATGTAGTAGACTCATTTTATAAAGGATGTAGCGGAATATTAGGAAGAGGTTTATATGAACTAAGTTCCTTAATATAAACAACCCTTATAGACGATGCTGCTTTTTATGGAAAGATGTTAGCAAAACGAGCAGGAAAAAAGCCATTAAAAAGAACCTACCTAATTGGTTACTTGAAAGAGGTTACAATAAGCTATTTAATAACTAATTCAAACTCTAACAAAGAGTTTCTAGAAGATCAACAACAACTAACTTTTATTGTATAACTTAATTAGGGAAGACTATTTAAGATAATTGTATTAAGAAAGTTTTAAAAAATTTAACAAACCTGGTAGTAAAGATACAAAAACTATTAAAATGGTAGATGAAGGTAAATATATTATTTTAAAATCAAGATAACAGAAGAAATTTTTAACTGATTCATGTGTGGAGAGGTGAATCAAGCTCCTTGGTAACCATTCAATCCCTTCTAGTGACTAGATCAAGGAGAGAAATACTTCAAGTGGCATGACTCATAGAGAGATGACACAACAATTGCATTATCTTCAAGAACTAAATTTAAAAGCATTATAGTCTAGTTGCAATTATTTTCTAGAAAAGAGTGATAACCACTCCTAAACTTAAAACACTCTTTGGTAAAGTACAATTATAAAAAGTAAGGCCTCGTCTACTATGATAAAGGTTAGAATTAGTCACAAATGCTACTACTAAAAAACGTTATATAAACCATGAAAAGTCCAAGGATTGGCTTTAGAAGTTTAGGGAATAATTTCCTCTGAGGTATATAGGTGCTCTATTTATCATAACATTCTTTTTAAATGAGAAGACTTAAAGGGCAAAGTTGAACAAGTTACAACTTAATGATAGGCTAAAACCTCTAAAAGACCTACTAAAATTAAATGGCATAAACATCAATCACAAAAAAGATTTAAGAGTTGGGTCCAATTCCTTTAATGCAATTTTTTCAGGGTTGAAGTAAATATAATCTATAACTCTTTACTTACACGAGAATGGATACAAGCTAACATATGTATGCCATCATCCTTGTATCAAAATTTGATGTTTTGGTTACTAGATAGATTTACTAAGATAATTAAAGATATGAAAAGGCATTTATAGCCAGCTTAAAGATGATATATGCATGGCTATATAGCAATGGTGTAGTCCTAGTCCAATTAATAGGCATGAACAACATGGCTTGCCCAATCAACTTTCCAATTAGTAAAAATATAGTATGAATAGGGCAACTAACAATAATCTTTGACAGACTAAGTAACCTACAACAAAAAAAAATGGCTAAGGATTCAAGACATAAGAATAAATGAGTCACCAAGATGTTTTGACATGTTTTATGATTTTTGACAAAGCATATAAACATATTAGACACAAGGAAAAAAAATTGATCAATAGAATTATATTAAGATTATCAATTGATCATGCCTAATATGACAATTTCCCCCCAGCACTACTAAAAATGGATAATAGACAAGCTAAAGTTTAGAACCCTTTAATTAAATTAACTTGGGGATCGAAGATAAACCTAGTTCAACTTTTATAAATGAAAATTTATCTCAAAATTATAAAAAAGACCTATTATCACTACTTCAACTTATAAAAACTATGTTTCCTGATATTATGATGAAAATATCTAGTTTAGATAGAAGTTTGGTCGAACATTCATTTCCAATCAAGATTGTGTTTAAGTCATACAAACATCATTGACAAAGAATGGCTCCAAATATGGTTGATCATGTGGAAGATGAAATGAAATGACTTTTGAAAGCTAGATTTACTAGGCCAATAAGATATGATGAACGGATACCGAACATAGTTCTAGTATTAAAAAAACAATGGTAAATTAAAGGTATGGATATATTTTGAAAGCCTTAATTTTGTAACTCTAAAAGATGAATATCAAATATCAATGGTAATATGTTTATTGATTCAATATTTGGTAATGAAATCCTTATCTTTATGGATAATTATTCATGCTATAATCATATCTTTATTATAGAAGATGATGTGTCTAAGACTTATTTAAAATATCCTAGTTCACTAAGGAAGTATGAATAGTTGGTAACACCATTTAGTATAAAGAGTTCTGGTGCTACAAACCAAAAGGCCATAAATTGGATATTCAATGATATGATTAACCATAATATAGAGGTCTACATTAATGATATAAAGGTTAAGTCAAAGTCTAAAGCAATCACTTAGGTGGATTATATTCTTCTGTCTTTGAATTCATGAGATTACAAAGTCTCAAGATGAATATACTAAAATGTGCATTTGATGTATAATCAAAACGATTCTTGGTATTTCTAGTATATCAACATGGAATAGAGATGGATAAAATCAAAGAAAAGTCCATCATAAAAGCATAAACTCCTTAAAATAAAAAGGAATTATAACACCTTATTGACAAAATCAATTTTCTTAGGAAGTTTGTATTAATTATTGTCGAGAATATTAGGCCATTTACTAAGCTCTTAAAAGAAAATATCATAGATAAGTTTCAATAGACCAAAAAGAAATAAGCTACTTTTGAATATATACAAACTTATTTGGCTAAATCTCTATTATTGGTCCCATCAAAACTTAGATTTAGTAGAGGCATTTGATAGTGATGAAATTTTTGTTAAGGAGAATTCTTTATTCTTATAATACAAAATTTAACTTTTCTCTTTCTCTTCTTTCCCAAGACATATACACAAGTTAACCAGACCTCTTCATGGTAAATTTCCTCATTTAATTAGCTTATAAATGGGCTTCCTCAATACCATAATCCTAAACTCAATTAGGGTTCTTGCTTAGCTAAAATTCAAGGATTGAATGCTAATTTTTCACTACAAAGCCAATGATTCCATGAATTTATTTATTTATATATAAAAATAGATAAAATAAAAATATATATAAATCAAAGAAACTAAAGATAAATTAAAAAAAGGGTAAGAGTGATAAAAATCACATAAAAATTAAGCACATCATTTGTTTCACCATTTCTTTTCTTTCTTAAAAATCTTTAACCATTGTGTCAACTCTTTCTATAACAGCCTTATCTGTACCATTATCATTGATATATAAGGATATGAGGGATTTTCTTTTCAAGATCATGTCCATTTTCGCTTCAGAATAATCAATGACTAGATAATGAATCCTAAAAGTTTCTTTTTCAGAAATAGAAAAACCATAGGTTTAGTAGATTCATTTAGTGGAAAAGAAAAGGATCTATCTTGGACATTTGCAGGAGTTGATTGAGGATTAATTTTAGAAAGGGTAGTAGAAGAAGTTGGTGGCATAAAAGTAGGATTTAATAAAACATTCTTAAAAGAAGAAGCAACAATACTTTGTACTGCAACAACTATTGAAAGGGAAGCAATTGGCCTAAAAATAGTGAGCTTTTTCAAAATCATATCCATAGTTGGAACAATTAATGAAAGAGTAGTTTCAAGGATTGGTACCTGAAAAAGACAAGAATAATGGGGTAAGACAAAATTTTAAAAACAAGTCAAAACACGATATATTTTGATCAAAATATTTAACATAAGCTCAGTCCTTAACCTAGCAATTAGAGCCTCATCAGGTTAATCCTCTTTTACTATGATAGGATGTTAGGGTTTGGTAAGACCAAGTGTTGCTGAGTGAAGAAGCGCTAGTAGGATGAGATGATAAACATAAAATAAAATGCATATTTTAGAGTACAAAACATTATTAAATAAATATAAACTATCAAGCTAAAGGTGATATTGTTCTTACCAGAGTCTCTTTAGGTAGCCCTTTTGGTTAGCCTTGTACATGAGATTTTAGAAAGTTTTCTCTTGTTTATTTAAGTCGATGGTTTTTCATCAAAAAAAGATTTTTTTTTTGCCATCTCTTCTAAGAAAGCATTAAAGAGGATATTGATAGCCTTTTTGTATAATAATAGATATCTTAATTGATGGTCCATAATTAATGAAAATCTACCATCTTACAGCTTTCTTAATGAGATTTTATTGCTAAAGATTCATTATCTATCTTTTCTAGACTTCAAAGATTATTTGATCTAGATCAACCTTTTTATGATCAACCTTGTTTATGGCATAATATATTAAGAAGGGTATACATTATACAAACCCCTAGTTATCTTTCCACAAAGTGAGGGCTGTAGGGTTCGCAAGAACAATAGTTGTTCTTGTATATTGGATCATTCACCAATCCATATTAAAGATCCTTGTAAGTTAGAATGCTTCTCCAAACTACAACATTATCCTTTTTCTTAACACTTGTCATTTGATGTTAAGGTATCAATAACCATTTAAGTCTAGTCCTCATACAAATTACGGTAATCATGGACTTATCACTTCCCTTTTATCATGAATAATAAGGTTTTTACATATATCTTAAAAAGATAAATCATGATATCTAGTTCTAAGTAAGCTTTCACGTATACATCTTAGTTGGGGATTTAAAGTGGTTTTGGAATTTCTAAATTTATGAAAATAGATGGTAACTCATGCTTGAAATCATCACTAAAATCTATAAACATTTCACTTGATCATAAATGGGTAATCCTAGTCCTTGTCTATCATTTCTCTAGTGCCCTATAGACGTGGCTATACACGAAGGTCCTAAAATAATGGTCTTACCCTCAGCCAAGTTCATATTTATCTTCAGATAAACCTTGGTTGGCCTTTTAAACCTGTAACAAATTAAATACCTACACACCTAATAAAAAAGGAAGGCTACATGCTCTCTTTGTGTGAGATGATTTATTTTTTTCTTTTTCCTTTATAATAGTTTCCTATACTCTATAGTTCCCACTAACAGGTCTTTAAATTAGTTAGTTTGAACTTGTAAAGAAGCACAAAGTTCATTATTAGCAAGATACAAACCTTTTATTAAGGACAAATTATAAAGTGTAATAGTTTGTATCTCGTACCGAAATAAAAAGATGTTATTGGCTTTTGATCAAAAAATTACTAGATATACCAAAAATAGGATTGGGCTGCTATAAGTTTCTTCATTTAGTTTGGTAAAAACTTGTGATAGTTAGATGTGTTTAAAATATTTTAGCATTTTTATTCTTCACCAAAGTGTTTCTCCATTCTATCCAACCAACTAATATGTTTAGCGATGGTAAGGCTTGGCACTTTCACATGTTGACGTTGACAAGATCATCTTAAAGTATAAGCCACTCTTCTTTAATGTTAAAGGGAAAAATACTATTTTCTTTATGAGTGACTTTGTTCTGGTATGGTCTCATGTACTCCCCTGACATTCCTTACACTACTTGTTATTCTTGAATTAATATTAGGAATACAATCTATGCAATTTTAAAAACAAAGTAAAAAAGATTGATTTTAGTTGGGTGGATTGCTGAAAGAGGTCATTGATGAAAGATGAGGTATTATTCTTGAAATTTTGAGTTTTTACAGAAAAAAGATGGAGGAATTCAGAAAGGCTTTAATTTTTTTAAAACAAAATTAAAGGGTTTTTGATAATAAATTGGTGAATTAATTACAAAATAATGTTGCAGTTCTAACCTAAGCATAACAATTAACATAGCCAGATCAAACTTGTTTGAAATGATTATTTGGTTGACATGTCAAACAAAAACTAGGAGCATGATCAACACTTTTGAGTAAACAAAGGTTATTATCAACATTATAAATGGTTAGTTTGTTTGATCGATTCAAGCATTATATGATGAGGAATATTTCTTTATTTAATCTAGAAATAAATGAATATGAGGAGGCAATTTTATATATATAAAAATAAGCATCCACATATCGATTATGTAAGAACAATGATTGTTCATCACCAAATAAGAAAATTAAGGCTAAAATTGATTATCAACAGTGAAATCAACCAATTACAAGAAGAGTCCAAATCAACCAAGAAAGTTAGAAAACAATCGATCATAGTAACAAGAGTTTGTATAATTGACCAGAAAATTCAGTTATATTCAAAGCAAGAGTCATCAATGGAATAAACTGATATATGTAGAATAAATTAGGATTCATGTAGTTACTAGAAAATGAGATGTATAATAAGTTAGAACTTAATTTGTATTAGAATTCATCATGTAATCTTTTTATCTAACATGAACAATCTGTATATGATTAGATCTAGATTCTTAAGTGAAACTCTAATATTGTAAAAATAAAAATAGGTCATCTAATTACTGGGAAAGATGACTAGCCCCATATATATAATTTCTTTAAAGCTTTCTTGCAATATATCTTTCATTATCATTTTTTTCTTTACTGTTTTATTTACAAGCTTTCCTTTACATACTAATTTATTTACTTTTCTTTTTTCCTTTTACTTATTTTCCTAATATTTCTTAGAATAATATATATTTTTTAAGGATTGAAATATTCAACACTTACATTCTATTTGAATTTGTGAGGTTTTTATATATCTTTACTCAAGATTTAGTTTCTAATTGTAGTTTTTCATCAAAAAAATAGAAATGAAGAACAAATAACATAATTGATCTAAAAAATATTTGATTGGTCAATAAACACCCAACTATATTCACCTTATCTGAAGAAGGAAAGTGACTAAGTGTCATTTTCTTATAAAGCATTTAGTTTGTTAACCATATCATCATACCACTTAATCAAGTAATTAGCCTCTTTTAAATTTCTTAGTTCATTAAAACTAGAAAATAAGCAATAGGTGTCTTGACACTCGAGGATGAATGGCCACCACTATTGAAGGCTTTGACTTGGACATATGGCAAAGTACCAAGCTATTGATTCAAATAGGTTATTGAAATGTAAAAGTAGCAGTCTCGATAGTAGGTGCAACAAGTGGCTAGCCATTGAAAGGAGGAGGATCTAAACTTGAAGTAGAATGTATCATATAGTCGCTAAAGTCCACCATCAATTAAGCCCCGAGTGAGAGGTAGAGGCTAGAGTAGGGTCTAAAACCTTGTTTAGATAAACCCAAAAAGGTGATAAAGAGAAATAATGCTCCTCTATAATCATCGAAGATGAAAAAGAAATTAGAAAATAATATAAATTATATCTTGAGATCCCACCTGAACAACTTAAGCTTCTGGGTTGAAATAGTTCTTTGACATAGTATCAGAGTATTGATTACCAAATGATCACAAGTTTGAATGTCATTACTCTTATTCTAACAAATAAAAATTAAGCATAAGAAAATGATGGACTTGTGTAAGTTTAAAGCCCAAATGACTTTTACTTAACTATATAATAATATAAATTATATATTGAAATCTCACCTAAATAGCTTAATTTTTTTTATTGAGATGGTTCTTTGACAAGAGACTTGCCTGAAGTTTAAGTTCTTGGTAATCACTAAGTAATGGATTAGGAAGTGATGTGGTAGATGCTGACACAAGTTGAGATAGTTATTTGACAAGAAACTTACATAAAGTTCAAATGTTTGATAATCATTAAGTAAATGATTAGAAAGTGTTGTGGTAGATGTTGGCAAAGGTTGACTTATGATCGCAAGTTGTTTGTGGTAAGTAGGTTGTGAAACGAGTAAAAGGGTTGTAATCATTGGACATGAAAAAATAGAAAAAATCACTTTACTTCTGATCAACATGTGTAAATGAGAAAATAATTTCATAAAAATAGAAATGCCCAGCCACATAAATCTTTCATGCAGAAATATTGAAACATTTATAATCAAAACAAGAGGTATTATAGCTAGTAAGAACACATTTAGTGAATGAAAATTAATTTTATGTCTATTATATATTCATAAAAAAAAATAAAGACAATGAAAGATTTTAAGGAAGGAATAATCTGATTTTAAATTAAATAGATACTCAAAGGGAGACTTTTTATCCAAGATTGACATGAACATACTCTTAAAATGATAAATAAGAGAATCAAAGGTGATGAATTCTAATTTCTTTAAAATAGGTATTTGATTTTTGATAATCATTGTCGCACCCTCGCGAGAGCGCGGCGTCCCTTCCAGGGAGCGGGGATTGATTTCAGGGTTTTTTTTTGTGAATAAAAGAGTCGCCACTTAGTATTATGGTCACTAGAAAACCTAACTGGTCTTTCAGAGATTTTAAGGCATGAGACTGGTTGCGTAAAGGGAAGGTTTTAGCACCCCTAGTATGCCCTACCTAAGGTAACCTGCTTGGTGTTTGGTTTGTCTTATAATTGCTATGGTGTTGGTGTTCTCTAATTAGCTTTCCTAGGATAGGTTTGTTATGATGAATGGACTTGGGTTCAAAGTCTAAAAGAAAGAACCCTTAGCTAATATGGATCATACCTTTAGATATGTCTATAGAGTGCCAAGGAGGACTGATGCAGATCTCTTGAAATCTGTGTTTGATTTGAAATAAATTTACAACCTATGAATTAAGAGACAGCTAAGATAGAAACCTAAGGAGATTCAATGTGCTTAAAGCTCATTTTTTCATAGTATTTCAAGTATTCGCGACTTGTAAATTGCAAGGAAGAGAAACAAAAAAACTAAGTTAGAAATCTAAGGAAATTCAAGGTGCTTTAAAAGCTTATTTTTGCCTTAGTATTTCATATTTTCATGACTCATAAACCGTAAAAGAAAAATTAAAATGTCCCCAATTATAATTGAGGCTTCTTTCAAGGATGTGCAATTAAATTGTTCTAAATAACATATTGGGCATAAATCTACCCTTATGGTAAAAATGAACAAGTTGTATTACCCTCAACAATATTTTGGACATTTACCTTTCATAGGTTTCTTTGTCCTTATATTATTAAAGGATAATGACTTATTATTTTTTAAAATATTTTGGATATTAACCACTTGGGGTTTCTTTATCCAAATATTAACAGTGAATAATAGATGAATTCCCAAAAATAAGATTTTTATATTTTTGGAATATTGGCCAACACCCTTTGAAATTTACAAACATGTTATAAAATCCAAAATGCAAGAAAATTATTTTTGTGTTTAAGAAATCTATGCTAAAACACATTTTCTTTTAAACTTTGAATATTTATGATTTTTTTAAAGAGAAATGTTCAAAATATGTTAAGGTATTGGCCGTAAGCAACACACAAGAAAACGTTATATATATATATATATATATATATATATATATTGCAACATTTCATAGAAAAACGGGTATTTTAATACCAGATTTGTATTTCTACAATATAAAAATACAAACCACAAAATAAATACACGAGAACAAAGAATCTCACTCAATTTTTTTTTGGGCTGGGTCCAGCTCGGCTCATGTGGCCGGGCTGAACCCAGCAAGCCTAGCCGGGTCACTGGTCCAAACCAGTGACTCGATTGGGCACTGTTGCAGGTTGCATGTGTGAATTACTCACGCATACACTGCATAGTGCGAAGGTAATTAATTTACCTTTGCACAACGCCAAATCTTTTAAATGCAAATGCAAAACTGAGAAAGGAGAGAAATGACTTACCTAGTCTGCTAGCGGTCTGGTTTTTAGTTCTCCACTGTCTGTGTTCGTCCGGCCTTCTTCTTGTGTCCTCGTCTTCTCCCTGCCTTCGGGTTCCCCTGGTGCTGGTGCTTGCTGAAGATGGAGGTCTGGGAGTGACTACGTCTGAATCTTTCTCTCTGCGTTTGGCTCCCTCTCTTTTCCTTGTATCTTCGTTCCTGTGAAGATTTTCACAGTCGAAAAGATGAAAGAAAACTTCCCTTGTTCTCCCTTGTTCTCTGTCTTTTTCTCTCCTCTCTTTTTCTCTTCTTTTTTTGTTTTTCTGCTCCCTATTGCCTGCCTCTCTTTCACTTTTCTTCTCCCCCCATTAGGTCAGCAGAGGAGGCATATATATAGTCTATATACGCATCTCTATTTAGGAAACAAACATTACACTAATCAAGGATACAAATCTAGGTTGATTTACAATTAAATAAAACCAATTAGGAAACCAAAATATTCTAATTTATATTCTAATGATTCCCGTAATCACTTTCCTCATTAACACACCATCCCAGCCATCTGTGTTAGGGATAAAATCTCAGCCATTAGATGATGGTGAGGTCTCCCTTTTCATGTCATTTTGCTGCTGGCACAGAGGAGGCATAAATGCTGCTGTCTTCTTTGGATTGAAGCTGGAAAAAAAACATGATCTACAGCTCCAAAATCGGGCAAGGGAATCATGAAAACCAGTCGGAATAGTTGTGCAGAGAAAAGGAAAGAATTGCAGACGAGGAGGGTTGTGTAGAGAAAAGGAAAGAATTTCAAACGGGAAAGGGTACTGTTCAAAACACAAATGAACAGTACCATGCTAGAAAGTCGTATTTCCTTATCTGGCGTGGTAGAATTCCTATCATTTTCTGATGATCCAGTCCCCCTCTTCAACTTCTTAAAAACCAGCCCATTTCCTTCTAATTTCATCTTTAATTAAATCCCTCATTTTAGCACTTTTCAATTCAGTTCTTGGTAAAAAACAAAGTCCTTCAAACCGGCCTGTAATCCCTCAAATCAGACCTGCGAACTCGGGCTAGAACCCTTCTCGCGGCAGGATTCTTTGCTTCCATACTAGACCTTCAAACGAGAATATCTTGAGCTTCTGATATCGAAATCATGTGATTCAAAAACTCAAATTCATCTATACGTATATAACTACAACTTTCATAAAGGATTTAAGGTTAAATAAATTTTTTTTGAAGAATAGAATTGCAAAAAAAATTAGGGTTGGAATCCTTCTCGCGACAGGATTCTCTGCTTTTACACTAGACATTCAAACAGGAATATCTTGAGCTTTTGATATCAAAATTAGACGATTAAAAAACCCAAATTCATTTACATGTACAGGACTACAACTTTCATGAAGGATTCAAAGTCAGATAAAATCGTTTTGAAGAACATAATCCGGCCGCTATTTGGTTGGTCAAAAAGGGTTTCCTGATCTGATTCGGGAACTGACAATACCGAGCATCCTCATATGATTGAGAGTTTAACCTAAGAAAAGTGGGCCCTAGGACCCAATAAAGGTGCGAATCAACTCTTTAATATGTGATGAATGACAACGTGTAGCTGAAATAGCCGGATATTGCCCGAAATCAAGTCAGAATCAAAGCCTAAGTTGGAACAAAATTGGTATTACAACAGAATTGCGATAGCAACAGAATCAGTTTTTTAATGCAGATTCTAAGGGATTTATTCAACCTTAAAGACCAGATAAACAAGGAACGAATTTAGCATTATGAAGACTCCTAATTAGCCTAAGAAACCTGATATTTTGACATCAAAAGGGGAGGATAAAGAGAGCAGAAACCAGCTGAAACATGGTTTGAAAAACACTTCTTTCTTCTATGCTTTTGTCAATTCCTCAACAATCATGAACTAAACTCCTGCATTTTGTTCAAGAGAGGTACACACCATCTCCAACACGTGGGACCAAAAAATGTGTAACAACAATCATTACACCAATTAATTTGGACCATTTTGATTTTAGTATCAAATTGATGTTCAATAAGTTTATAAAATTATAGAAAAATTTTAAGAACTCACATTTATATAAACACAGATAGAACCAAATAAACAAACATCTATAAAAATAATAAAATAGTGAAATTCATTAAAAAAAAAATCATTGGAGTGTAGTCTCATGTATGACTAAAGATGAAATCTGAAGTAATGTCACACGTGTGAGCGTGTTATTACGACGCCAAGATCAAGAAGTCACCACTTAATTATTTGGTTCAGGGTCACTACGAGACCCGAGTAAACTGGTCTTATATGAAATTCTAGAGTAATGGATTGATTGTGGTCAGGGAAGGTATTAACACTCCTTATCACATTTTACTTGAGATAAGCTGCATTGTGTGGTTTGGACGTGGTTTAAAGGTGTTGATGGGTTCCTAACCGATGGTCTGTCTATGACTTAGAACAAATATTTATGCTTATGAATAAATCTGACATTTCAAATTTATTATGGGCTTGTATGCCCAGGTAAACTCTTATAGGAAGAATCTATATAGGTGCCTTGACAGGGATCACCTGTCTTGGAGATATTCTAATGAAAAAAATACTCCTAATTAAAATGAGTGAATATCCAAAATAATTCTGAGAATTTTCTAGCTAATTCTTGAAACTTAAATGCTAGCCTATTGGTAGGTTCAACTTTTATACCAGAATATTGATCATTAATTTTCACGAATTAAAATTTATAGGGTTATTGAAATATTGATTAAATCCTTAAGGAATTTTACAAACTTGTAAATTCCAAATATACAAAAAAAAAAATTTCTAAAAAGATAATGAAAAACAATTTTCTCTCCTTTTTATAAATAAAATATAATTTCTTTATAAGGATTGAACCATATGCAACAAGCAAAATTCCTTTTTGGTTTTTTATATTATTATTATTTATTTCTGTAAGGCCATGTTTAGCAAAATTATTTTTTCTTGCCCTAAAAAACTGTCAAAATGGACTTAAGGGTGTGTTTGCAAAAAAAAAAAAATCCTTAACAAAAAGTTATCCAAACAAATAAAGCTTTAAGTACTTAACCAAAAACAAAATCAAATGAGTCAACCCAAAAACACTGGTTCAACCATTAAATGAACCAAAAACCAAGGCTTAAACCAAAAACAAAACCAAAATAAAGGTTTAAACTAAAACAAAATCAAAGTTGAAAATTAACACAAATCATAAAAAAACTTCACAAAAAAAAAAATCAAACACTCAAATCATGAAAAACATTCATCAAGAACCCAACAAATACAAATCTTAATCAAAACAAGTTTTTATGCAATCAAGGGCAAAGTTTTATTTGCAATCATGCAAGGATTCATAGTCTAGCATCCATTCACTTTAATTATCAAAGAATCAACACGATTTTGTCAAAATAGGTTTTGATTTTTTATTCAAAACCAAAACTCTAGAATTAAAACCCTCAGAAACTTATTATTGATGCAAATAAACCCTAGATTGCATACTAGTCAAGTTGTTTGAATGGTTTAGTGCAAAGAATTGGACCAAAGATGATCCAAATCATAAGGCTAAGACAATATTTTTTCCAAGGAAGAAACTGACCCAGCAACCCATAAATTCTCAGCTTTCTGTTAAACTCTGAACTAGCCTCTTAGGCATCTAAAACATGCTACTTTTAATCCTCACAAATCACATTACCAATACCAAACATATTTGAATCTAAAGAACTAACAAATAACATCAAATCATCAACAACATGCATGAATTTTCTAAGTTAAAACTACCAAAGCTAAACAACAATTATATTCATGCTATTTGGATTCAAAACTTGACATCTTTAACATCTATATGCTAAAACATACTTGTATGAATCATGAACTTGCACTAAAAGACATCAAATTGATCAACATACTTCTAAAATCTCTAACCCACAAATAAAAGCAACTTACTATTTTATAATAAAACAGAGTCAAACACTAATCAAAATACTTCATATACATCATCAACATGCTATTGGACTAAAAAAACAAAATCAAACAAGCATCAAAACCAAGAATCATGCCTTTAGTGCAAACCTCTTTAACACATTATTGACCAAAACTAAAATAAATTATCATAACAAAAGCTTGAGCAATCTAAAACATGCTTAAAACAAGAACAAGAACAAAACAAACTCTGCCAAAAAACATCAGATTATTCCAACATCATAATCAAACTAAAAAATACAAGATAAGCTCAAACAACATCAAAAGGGATTTGAACATTAAAAAAACATGAATAGGCAGGCCATATGGAGTCCACATTTGAACTTTTACATGGTTATACCTTCTCCAAGCTTGCTGGTTATGGACTGTTATTTTCTTTCTCTTTTTTTTCCTCTTTCCCTTTCACTATGTTTTCCTTCCAAAGCTTGTTAGACCCTCTATGTTATTCTCTTGAACTTTCACACCAGAATCTTTTCATAATGTATTTCTCCATATTTTTTCTCTTATTTTGTTTTTATTTTCCAGGGGTATTTATAGGATTTCGCAAGGGTTCTTGATGGATTCAAATATAAATTGATCAAAGCTTAGCCCTTTGATCAAAATGAGAGAGTTTTGGACAAATATTAACAATTGAAACCTCTGTCCTTCAATGGTTTTGGGATGGTGGTTTTGTAACAAATTTGCCTAGGTGATTTTTTTTTGCTTGAAGACAAAGACATGCATCCCTCACCTTCTGATTTTAGAAGAAAGATTTATGACCTTTGATAAGAACCCTTTGGGAATTTTTAAGTGTAAACATAATAAAAAGTTGAGTGGTTTGGCATAAATGGGTATCTCAGTCAAGGCTGATTGAGTTGGCCAATTTCAAGGCTTCACCGGAGCAACTCCGATGTAAACGTAATTAGAAACCACCTAAACTTGGTAGAGGAGAAGCATACCTTTTGATTGGATCCATTCTTGCTTAATTTGAAGGTTTGTAGCTCCAAATTCATTCGTTTGAAAATGCCAACTCAATCAATCGAGAACCTAAAAATGCAGTGATGACTAATCAGAGAAAAGATGTTGTTGAGTTCGTTGAAGAAAATAGGATGTAAACATTTGATATGAGTAGTTAATCTTTGTAGAGGGGTTGTTTCTTAGTTGAATAGTGGTGGTTATAGCCTTAAAGGTGGTCGGAGACGCCACATTTATTCTCTTGAAGGTGCTTACTCAATCAGCCAAAACTGTCAAAAAGAAACTAAACAGTGACTAAATGACACATCTTCTAGGTTAAACCCTAGAAATTATGGCATTTAATTTGGGATTTGACAAATTTCACTTCAGTACCTATTATTTCAATTGCTTTTAATTGCACCCGTAATTGACTCCCAAACTTTTAATTTCATATAATTTCACCCCTGCTAAACTCAGTCATCAGCCCCAAAGTTCAGTGCCATTTTCATGTTGGTCATTAGTTTTTAATTTGTGCATTTGAACCCTTAATTAACATCAAACTTTCAATTTTCTTCAATTTGGCCCCTGATTTGGTCAATTTCAACCCCTACAATCACGCGTCTTTTTTCAGTTTGGTTCTGGATTTTGGATTTCTTCAATCAAGTCCCTAATTGCCCTTCAAACTTCAATATTCTTACAATTAAGCCCCTGATTCGTCTAATTAAACCTTCCAAAAACCAATTAAGTCCCCAGACTTTAATTTATTCCATTTAACACCCAAATTGACTCCAAAAACTAATTGTCCTTGCAATTAAGTCTTCAATAAGATTAATTAAGCCTTTCAAAATTCTCATTAAGTCATTACCTATCCAAATTTGTATTTCTTTACCTCAAATAAAAATAGTTTCACCAATGAGGCCCTTTGTCAATCAGAATGAGGTTGCTAATTTTGTCAATCTTATACACTTTGGTCCTCCAACTTTTCCACTTGTCATTTTGTTTCTTCACCACCAACCTGGGCAATCTTCTAAGATTTCTTCATGTATATCCTCTTGTATTTTGGATTTTCTTTTTCTATTTTTTTTGTTTTTTCTTTTCTTGATTTTTTATGGGGTTAAAAGTGGATAACATCAAGTAGCATAAATTCTATGACTTGTAAGATCCAAAGATAATCTAGACGACTTGTCTAATGGTAAGAAGAATAATAAAACTAACCTCGAGATGCTAAACTTTGAACATTTTTTACTATTAGGATGACCAAGTCTTTGATGCCAAGTTTTAAGGAGAAACACAAGTAGTTAGGAGAGCTTGAGGAATAAATATGGTAGATGTCTTAGTGAAAAAAATAAAGTTCATCCTTACTCCAATTGGAAAGAAGAATTTTCTTAGTTTTAAGTTCCTCAACATTAAAATAAAAATGTTAAAAATCATACTTAGTAATAAATCAAGATTTATTAACCTTTGAATAAAATTATAATTCATATGACTTTGTTTGTCATGCCACAAGTCACAAGACTCAAGTAGGTAAGAAAAAGATGTATCATCACTCTTCTTCTCATCTATGGTTTTAGTGGTTATTATATTCATTTTAAAGAGGTCATCATTAAGATACCCCTTTCTTATAAACATTATTTTTTAAAGAGAATTCAAATTTATCACTTTTGAAGATCAACTTAAAACTATTTTTACTCAACCATGATCCAAACATTAAGTTCAATTTCAACCTTGAATCACATTATCGAGGGATTTGTTTTCAAAAGTATCTTCAAAATGACCTTCCCAACACTTAATACCTTGGATGTTGATGAATTATCTATGTATAAATATTCATTATCCATTTCTATATAAGTGAAGAATATCATTTTCTCGGCAAATACATTTCTTGTTGTTACCCACCAATGCTCAGGATTTTTTAAATCATGTTGACTTTGGAAACAACAATAAACATGTTCATTTCTGAAAATTTTTCAGTAAGGTGATCAACCTCGTTGATATTGATTTCACTAGTCATTTCTTTTCTTGGGTTACTTTTTTGAACCCTATTTTGTTCATTATGATTTGTTCAATTATCACTATTTTACATTTTAACTGCATTGTATATGAAAATAGTATCATGTGAATAATAGTTTTATTAAGTAAGTTCCTATAAAAGATTGGAGGGGTCATAAATGATCTCGCTTAAAACTTAATTTCTTTAGACAAAACTTCTTAGACCGTATATACTCACCACATTAACTTTTCTTATATGTAAACAATAATGTATACATGAATAGTGTTGTATACGTGAAAACATTTGACTAGATAACTTTGATGTTATTTTTAAAGAGTATGCATTTATTACTCTTTGCTGACTATGAACCTTTTTATACTGACAACTTTAGCCTTGAATTTTTTGTCTAAATCTTTCCAAAATGCAATCCATTCAGGATGTAGTTTTTTCACATGAAATTACTATGATTCCAAGCATCCATAACTGCCATAAAAGTGGGATCAGATTCATCATTTGATTGTTTTGGCACTTCTTTAAAATTCAATTCATTAAACCTTTTGGGCTTCTCACCATTCACTATAAAATATGATGGTAGAAACCTTATTATCAAAGTAGTAGGTGTTGAAGCAACATTGGTAGGTTTCTTGCCAAGCATCATAAAAGGTGATGGTGGAATCCTCACTACCGAAATAGAAGCAACATTGGTTAGAACAACTAATACTCGAGATGGTGTCGTGATCAATATAATTTTCTTTGTAAAGAATTAGCCAATAATATTAATAAATACATATTTTGGCTCCACAATAACCAAGTAATATAAAACAAAATTGTAATAAAGTAACTTAACCAAAAAAAACTAAGCAAGATAAAAAAAATAAACACTTTTGTTTATTTTAGTTCAAATTAAACATGCATTGTGTCAAACTAATATGCTTAAAAAGATTGACAAAATTCATAATCATATAAACAAGTTTGCAAGTAACATGTATAAACTAAATAAAGATATAAACATGGTTTATAAAAGCCTAGTTCATAAAATTATATACCATGTAACAAATCATAAGGATTCAAATAAATTGCATGAATGTAGCAAACTAGATAAAATGATAAACTATAACAATTAAAAATTAAATGCTAATTTTTTTAAAACAAATAATTTTTTTAAAATATTTGTTCTAAAAGAAGTTTAAGATGTATCAAAGTATATGATATTTTCTCTCTCTTAAGACTAGTTAAAACAAATAACAAGCATAAAAAAACCACACATGATAGCATAAGCACAAGAACATACTAAACAAAAAAACATGTTAAGCATAAAGTCTTAAGATTGTATTGGAGGGGTCATAAAAATAAGTATAGATTAGATTGTTTAGTTTATCATAACAAAAATATAAATGTGAAATATATATATATATATATATATATATATATATATATATATATATATATAACATGTTATCAACACAAACAAAAAAACATATATAAAGATTGTAGCATGCATACTAAACATACATCAACTTATAATTAATATCAAAATAAAGTCCTAATATGCGTACTAATTAAAAAATATATCTATGTTTAAATTAAAATTTAAAAAAATGTACTTACTTGCTGGAGCACTTTAACTAATAAAGTTTTTATTATTATAAATGATAAATTCATTATATTTAATACTTTATTACTTCTCTCTTGGTGCAAAAGTTATATGCAATATGTCACCTAAGATTTCAACAACAACACCATAGTTTAGATGCACTTCTAAATATGGTCTTTGAATCAAACTAGATGAACTCAATAAACTCTCAACAAAATAAACATAAGCTTTAGATTTTGGAGATATAAAAGCTTAAAAAAGAAGGAGAAATACACTAAATCTAAGGTAAAGAAGAGTATGTAAAATCATAAAATTCTCTTTAACTCTTCATTCACTCTATTTTTATAGCTGATTTTGAAAGATAAAAAGTTGAAAAATTAATTATGGTATTAACCATAAATAATTTTTACATCAATAACTTTTTATTAGCCACCATAAATCCATAATAATACCTGAACATTATGGTCATAAAACAAATATTTTTTGAGTTTAAAAAACTTGTTCAGGTTCTGTTGAAAAAATATTGGAAAAACTATTCAGGTTATTATTTTCATGGGTTAGAAAAAATAATGGATTATAAGAAATAGTTCTTCATAGACCAAATATAAGCCCAAATTTAAGTTGGTAAAAAATAATTTTTTATGGCCTATAAAGTTATTTTACAATGAACCCAACCTAGGCCCATTGTTTGGGTTGACATGTGCGTATGAGCTTAAGTTCAAAGTCCAATTTGCTTAGGATCTCTCCCCTCTAAAAGCTTTGGTGTCATTTAGGCTCAATTTTAACTTTTCAACTTTTCAATTTATAAATACCAATAAAGTTTTGTTTCTTTTCTATGTGAGATAAAAGCTTTTAGAGAGTTTTGGGTTTCACCAAAACATGTTAACTAAGGGTTCTTTGAGATTAATTTCTTATTCACCTATAATTTATTTAAATCATATAAATGTTCAATGTTAAAGAGATTTTGCTGGAGACTAAACTCCAACAAACTTCTACCAAAAAATGAGTGGACCTCACTTTTAATTTGGCTTTAAATATGTCTATTAACCATGTTTTAACACAGTTTTCCAACATATATCTCTATGGTCCTTAAAATTGTATAATAAAAAGATTTATTTTTAATTCATTTACAAGTCAATTCATTTAAATGTATCAACAATAACCATTAAGCACAAAAAATGAACATAACTGGAAATTTTTAAGAGTTTGAATTTAATGAATTGCCATTAGCTTTTAGGAGAATGAAAGGAAATCCTGCTTAGGAAAAAAGGATATAAAAATTTATTTTCTTGAAATGTTAGTTGCTTCAATGACAATTTTGTTTTATGTTTTTATTAGTTTCGTTTATTGGTACAAGTAACATGTAAATATATGTGACGAGGTTTCAAAATCTAAGATGTTTACGAATAAGACTTATGTGTTGGACAATCGATTAATCTCTTAGTTCAAACAATCTGATACTGATATGTAAATACTGATAATAGTTTTGCCTGGACCCAATGGGTGCTTGGTGTACGCCTAACACCCAAAAGTAATTGGGTCCATGTGTTGTATTTGGTTTTGAGCCTATTAAATTGAGGTTTATTCGTATTCCCCAAAGTCTTTGTGATATTGATACACAAAGACTAGTAAAAATACTCGATTATCATGATAAGTTCATCAAATTTTCTTTATTGAGAAGAATGATGGAAACCCTAGAATTATTTACCAAAGAGCCCATGTGTAGGCGTGCACCATGTTTGAAGAAAAAATCTAAGTAAATAGAGGGGAACCATGGAGGAACCCATACTTAGAAAAATCTCTTTGAGGGTTAAGTGAGATATAAAAGACTCTATACGTAGAAAATCTTTCTAAGAGATTTAGGGAAACTTATGGAGAAAAAAAACTCATACTTAGAAGAATTTTTAAGTAGCCGAGAGGAAACCGTAGAGAATGAGCCTATACTTAGAAATTTTTTTAAGAGGCAGAGGGGAACCTGTAAAAGGTGAGCCTATTCTTAGAAAAATTTATAAGAGGTCAAAGGGAACCCATAAATGGTGAGCCTATACTTAGAAAAACTTATAAGAGGTTAAAGGAACTCGTGAAGGGTTGTTCCTTGTAATAATACGAGGCTCGGAAGCCATGTATCGATCCGAATCATACTAAAGAGAGATATATAGGCTCATGGTTTCTTAGCCAATGGTGTAGGGCTTAAGATCTCACTTTTATAGAAAGATCTTATAAAAGAGTGGGAGGCCTATAACCTCCTTAGTGATGGCGTGGAGACTTAGGAGCCCCCTTCTAGAGAGTGGTCAAATTAAAGTGGATGAGGTGTGTTACCTTCCTAGTTTTTTCATGGGGCATGGGATCCCCCTATTAGAGAGTGATTGTACCTGAGGGTGGGAGATCTAAGATCATCCTTGGAGATAGCTTGAGGACTGAAAGCCTCACGAGAGAGTCGTGTTAATCCAAGACTATACTGGAGAATATAAGATATAAGATCAATCTTTGATGAATTGGCGAGAGGCCCTTAGTTATCATTTGAAGAATGTGTCAGTCTAAAATTGCACTAGAGAATAAAGGATTAGAGGTCAACTCCTAGTGAATTGGTAAGAAGCCATTAGGCATCACTTGAAGATATATAAATAACAAATGTATGTTAGAGATACACTATTTTTATTTTAAAAATAACCTTACATTCTCATTGAGGATTATGTACCCTAAGGTGACTTTAGTGATAGGTATGGACTCAGATGATGGTATCCCAAAATTAGTCTAAACTCATGACGACCTAGCTCTTGAAGTCTGACTACTCTTCAACCCTCCCTATCAACCTTTTTTTTTTCCGGTAAGCAGCCGCCAACTCGAGGATCTTATTAGTCAAAGTCTAGAACATGGATTGTTCTTTTAATAAGGGATGTTATTAGAATGAACATGTCCTAGAAGTGGTACGTGTTTGCCTTACTACCCTAAAATTTGAATGGGTGATCCTATTTTGACTTAAGGGAGTAATAAATCCTTATAATACACCAAATGCCTATAGGTTAGTCCTTCATGTGTTTTTTCTTCGAGCTTTCATTTCTACTAGAATAATGATTTTGCTTGGAAGATCCTTTATGTTGGTTAGCATTGTAAAAATGAGGAGGCCCGTATTGTAGCACACAAGTGTTTTCCACCCGTATGTGATTTTTCATGATTTGCTTCACCTTGAGTAAGCTTTTGTTTGGCAAGGTATAAATTTTTCTCCAAAGCATGTTCCTTTACTTTTCTTATCAAGGCCTTTATGTTTACTGACCTCAAGAAACTCTTCCACCTTGAGCATCTCCTCATTAAACCTCTTTAAATATATCTATGTAGGCTTACCTTTTTGCTGGGTAACACCAAATAGCTTCGTGAAGCTTTTCTTGGTAGGCATGTTAGGGCTAAAACGTGCCACTAGCTTGACACAAAGGTCAATGAACCCTTCGATGGAGTTTGGCTTGAAATTATTGTACCAAGCATGTGCAGACCTTCGACAAGGCTGTGAGAAGGATTTTTCACATTGAGTCGCTATCTTAGAAGACCAACTCTAAGCTAATACACATATTCTGCAATGCTCCCACATGCCATCATAGTTTTCTATATTTATTTTTATGAAAATGTAGTTCTTAGGGAGTTGAGTGTTTAATACTTGTTTGGACAAGAGAGAACCCCTCACATAATAAGGGTTATAGATATATATAGATCGTCTCTTAGTCCTTTTTCTGTTAGTCTTTTTGGAGCCCGAGGAGTTTGGCATGGAACGATGGCTACAATAACTGGTGTTCATCCCATGATAGTTAGGAGGAGTACATTCAAAGTACCGACTTTGTGCATAAGTAACACAATGGTATGAGCAACCCCTTGAGGGACTCTCGTGAATGTCATTCTGCTTAGTCTCCTCTGGGTAGTGTAATCATCTACGATGGTGCGACTGATAGCCATGGTGCTTAGACATTGTGTTGCTGAGGGTGTTAAGACTTGTTGAGGTGGCAATGTCTGATTGTATTTTTAGGTTGCCAACATGACCCGAATGAGAACTTGCACATGATCAATGAGTTGTTGAATGTCTGGTTGGGCAGAAGTGCCCGAGATGGCAGGTAGATTCATCATGCATCCTGTCTTAGATGTGTCTTTGTTATTTGTCATATATAGAATGACTTGGAAATGTCAAAACCAAGTTTTAGAAAGAAACTGATAGCTTTTTGATTTGTTTCTTACATATGACGCCAATTGATGAGGTCTCAAAATCCAAGATGCTTAGGAATAACGCTTATATGTTGGATAATCGATTAACCTCTTAGTTAAAGCAATTCAATCCATTCTCCCTAACCAGGGTTTTTGACGGCTTGATATGGAAAACCCAGGTGGTTAGTTATTGGTGGTGCTTGATAAGCCAATGTGAATGGTAGCTGGTACATGCAGAAAGTCTCATTGGATGAATGTAAGGACTCTCAAATGCTTAAGTTAGCAACTTTATGGAGAGAGAAAATACAATGATAAACTCTGAAAATATGTATGCTAAAAATATTAAGAATGAAAAGATTGTGAACCTGAAACTTGAAGGATTCATAGGGTATTTATAGCCTATAAGTCTTGTCTTTTGTAGAGAGAAGAGGTTGAAGAATCATTTTATCCTTGTGATATTTTGAGTTGTATTATACTTAAAGTAATACGTATTGGATCAATATAAAATATTGAAAGACCTGCACAAGGGTCCAAAAAAATTACCGAGCTAGAAACACTCGTGGGGTCATCCTGGAAAAATCCCAAGGAAGTGTTGGGCTCAGAGCACTTGCTTGAGCCTATGGAGATGCTGGGGTGCATGCCCAACAAGGTGTTGGTCGTGCGCTCAGTACCAAGAAATAATTGGGTCCAGGCATAAGGCGTTACGCCTAGACCTAATGGGTATTGGGCGTGTGCCCAACACTTAAAATTAATTTAATTGAATCTAGGCGTTATGTGTGGATCTAATGATAGGTGCTTGCATGCCCAACATCCAAAATTAATTGGGTTTAGATGTAATGCCTGGACCCAATTAATTTAGGCAATAGTCTTGGCTCGTTTTACTTGATGGAGGTTTTTAAACCCGTTAAATTTAGATTTATCAATATGATATTTTTAAAAAAAAGTCTCAAACACTGAAATATTATATTATTAGATGTTCTTATAACTGTAGAGTGAATGACAAAATGAACATTTTTATTTATGAAAACCTTGTGCAAGATATTTTGCATCTTAATTATGTTCGCACATGGAAGATATGGATAAGTTCCATAAAAGTTGAACTCTTGGGCTGATCCATCACTAATTAATGATGTATTAATTAGATAATCATAAACTTTTGGTCAAATATTTTGCTCCAAAGGTCAGCATTTTCCAATGGTACCTTAATTTAATTATAATATCATGAAAATATTAAATTTATTACTGGAAATTCGGCAGATTGTTTTTTATTTATTTTTAATCATCACACCCTATTGTGATGGTACAGGGAAAATTGAAATGAAGTCAATAAAGTGGGTTTTACTCACTATTGACCAGTGTGAATGATAATATGGAGTCATGGGTCATTCAAACAAATAAATATATAGTCCATGGCATGATATCTTGTCAATTATCTCTCCATCAAAAAGACGTGGAAATGGAATCTCAAAATTCAACGTATCACTATTACCTTCTTTTGTTTTACATTATCTGATCGTCATATTTTCCACCACTGAATCATTTCGATTCTTGCCATTAAGTTCCCAACACTGCCTCTGTATTTGTCTTTTTTAGGGCCCTGCATGATCCTTTTCACCTTATCTGGAGATCTGGGTTGTTGGCTGATGGACTAGGAGGACCTTATTAGCTAGGAGCTTCCGTGAGCTTAATGGCTTTTGTTCATATTCTCATTGTCAATGATACTAAACTTTAGACCCACATGCAGGCATGACTACATCTCTATAGATGTACACACAGATGAGAAATCACACTAGTCAGATATATTCCTGCCGCCGAGAGAGACGGGAATATTGTGTATATACGTTGGCTCAAACCGCATATCATCAGATTTAGTCACCAAGAACTCGTTCTCTCTCTTCTTGTCCAGGTAAGGTGTATTCTATTTAGGAAAATGATTCTTTGGCAGGGCAATAGTGCAAAGGAATTCGGTACTGTAAAATATTCTTCTCTAATTTTACATAAACGTATCGTTTGTAGAAAATTTATTGATAATTGCTGTTATGTACTATCATTTTATATTATATAGTTTTATATATACGTACGGTATTTTTTTTTTATTAACGTGGATATCCGGACCAACTTGCGTGCTACAGACTCTGAAATTAATGACCATGTAAGCTTCCAGTGACCCTAAAGTTTGTGGGACTCGAACTAGTGACCTCTAGAAAGCAAACTTAAAACCTGACCAGTTAAATTATATCCCTTAAAATTAGTTTTATACAATATTTTATTGGACTGGTGCGTGCATATCATTTCCCCCTATTATTCCCTAATGAGTATATATCCTTATATTTACTAAGACAAAAATCTTCGAAGGTTAACTCTATGACTAGTTGTCATTGATCTAATTATGGAATAACAAGATGGAAGTCAATATATATTCTATATATTATAATAATACTAAATAATTCTAATAGCATTAAGAGTCTACCACATGATACTTTCTCTTTTTTCTTTATCAAATATATGTAATTTGGTTTCTATAATTAACAAACAATGATCTGAAATAACTCTAGTATTCTAAGAGCACTCATCATTTCATATTTCATCTACTTAAACTACATTAAGTATACTAATTAAAAATCATATTAAAATTGATATGATTTTAAGTGATTTAGAAAAATAGAAATAATATATGAAAATCAAAACAAGAACTATATATATCGACTTTAATATGTTATATTAATCAGTAAATTTGATTTAAGTTATGAGCATACAAAATGGAATGGTGAGTATTCCTGAAATACAAAGTGATTTTCTATGACATCTCGTCCAGGAGCATCACAACCCGTCCGTCCGATGGCATCACAAACACATCGGCCTAGCTAGTGACAATTCCAGGGGTGGGTTCAAAAAAAGAACTTGAAAAAGAAAACTAAAATATATATCCCGATACTCAAAAATAAATAAATAAGGTAAAATAAAATAAAAGGAGAATTCTTGGTCTTGCGTGCATTTTCACTCCATTGTTCTTTACTGCTACTGGATTGTCTCGTCCGTATCACTTCCCATTCCATCACAAAGCACAAACATATATCACATAATTTGCTGTCGCTGTTGCCCTTCTTATGTTCACTTATATACTTCCTCCGGTGGCTAAGCTTGAATTAATAATTTTATTTCTAGATCATGTAAAAGATAAAATATAGTATTATTCTCTCTTGTTTTTTTTTTCTTGAACATTAAAATATAGTATTTTACAATGAAAAGCTGAAGGGATAATTGAGAGTTGTGACCCCTATTGGTATGGAAAATGTGACGACGATATGGAAAGGATGAAAACCAGATGCGAAGTGCTAACGCCGAAAATGATGATTATACGCACAAGAGTTTTCGGAATAGGGTTTTCTCTCTGCATAGTGTTATACGTTGACAGGGACATTATTTTCCATTGGTGAAAGGAAAACAGAAATAGAATCAAAGGGAGGAGCAAAAATTAACCGCTAAAGGGTAGACAATGTATACTTAATTAGGTGATATGGACAAACCATTACAAGCCGAAATGCAAACACAAAATTAATTGCCGGAGTGAAATTCGTTATAAACTGTAAAACAAAGCCATGATGGAGTATTGAAAACTTTTAATGATCAGGTGCATTTTGTATTGCATTCACCACCTGCATATATATATACCTTTTGGACAAACACAAAGATGCTTCTATATATATTTATCTCCATTTAGTGACATGATCAGAAAAGGAGAAATATTAATGCATGGTGATGTTGTTGTCATGTCGAGAGATGATTGATGCCATTAAAGCTAACCCTTAATTTGTTCATTCTCACTCAATCCTGGTCGATGAAACCTTTCCCTTCCCTTTTCCTTTCCTTTCCAAAGGTTTTGACAAATAAAATTCATATACTTTAATATCACTCCTAATCATGGCATGTATTATATATTGCGCTATAATTAGTAGCAAAGATAACAAGATTTGCCCTCACATGAGCAGCTCATCAAGCTGGGATTCTTGTGCTCTATCCATGTCTAATGCCTTTACACCTCTTATCATGCATGGACCCCCAACACCACTTCAAACAAACGAGAGAGAGAGAGAGGTGTAAAATGGAAGCAAAGCAAAGGCACACAATTCTAGGGTGAGAAATGTGCATGGTGGGGTCAAATTTTGTGGAGTCTAAACACTCTTTTGGTGCATGACAAAGTATGGGGCCGCCTCTATTCCACCCAATAGCAATTGGGTCCCTCGTACGGGGCTGGATGGAGACTACCACCTTTGTAAATTTTGCAAAATCACGCAATGAGACATAGGAAACATGCCTCAGTGGACATACCCCATTGGTGGGGTTTTACTGTCACAAACCTCTTATTTTGTGTGCCAGTCTCTTCGAAAAGGAGAGGTAAAGGTAAAAAATAAAACGCGAAGCAAAGAGCCTCATTATCATATAAATAGCTAGGGAGACAAGAAGACACCAAGGGAGTCTGTGTAGCCATTGACTCTTTCCTTGAGAGCCCCCCATCATAAGCCATTAATTATATATGTGTAGTATGTTTTTATGTGTGTGAGAGAGAAAGAGAAGCAGTATAAAGAGAGGTGGATGATGGTGAGAAAAGTATTTGACTTGTAGATTTCACAAGGTTGACATTTGCCATAAAGTGTTTTGTATCTTTACAAAGCATCCAAAGCTTAAAACATGCACTCTTTCAAAGCTGGCTCTGTCTCCAGCTCTCCTTTTCTCTCTTTCTCTCTCAATCTCTTGGATTCTTATGAATGAAGGGAAGGAGCTAGGTGGGAAACACTCTCAAATTGTCACCAAAAGGGACGGTTGGTTGGTGCTGGTCGACCTTAACCACAAAGTGAACTTTAGGGTTTAAAAAGCTACGTTTCTGATGAGATTTGAATTTGGGTTAACCTGGTTTTATTGGGGCTGGGGGGTTTATATGTGCTGTGCATGCATTTATGCATGGTAACAAGAATTCAAATTAATTGTGCTTTAGCCATGGAAATATATTATTGATGATCTTAATCGGCTCACATGTAACATGCCTTGAAACCCTAATATACAAACAATTGCCACTTGGCACGTAGAGGTCAAAAGGCATCAAGCATGCACAAAGTTGAGTTCATGATGACACTGCACATGATATATATCCAAAAGCATCGATTTATAGAGATTACTTGGAATTTTAACTTTGACTACCTAGCCATACATATTATATGCTATAGAAGGGATCATACACATAAAGAAATGAGATATCAATGGCCATTCTTGCTTCTATCTCTAAAGATGAAGCTATCGATCTAGCTCGACAGGCAGAACAGCACTAACTTGCTGCTCTCTTTTGCTTGCCATTTCTTCAATTTTAATCACTGGTTCTTATTGGCTCGAGCTTCTTTAGATTTATTTCTACCAAATGTAGGTGCTACGTGGTATCATTACTAAAATCAGTGAATAAACTCATCAACCACTCTTTGCCAAAACGAAAAGAATTAAAAAATAAATAAAGAATATAACAATAACAATAATAAATAACAAAACAAAAAAAAAGTTTATTTTAAATCTATGTTATTTCTCTAATTTCATCCTTCAATATTTAGTTTATTGGATATTGAACTTCATAATTTATTGTGATTTGATTTTTATATGGTTATCTCAGTCTTATGACCCGTGTTGCAGGTTTCACTAGTTAACCTGGTTGACTTGATTTTTTTGTGTCTTTTTTAATTGGTATTTTTTTTCAATTTCATCTTTCAATATTAAATTGATTAAGAATTAAATTTCATGATTTTATTTTGGTTTGCTTTCTATGAGGTTATCTTGGTCTTATGACTCGGGTTGCAGGTTTTGAGAGTTAATTCGACTGACTCAAGTTTTTTTTATCTTCTTTTTTTCCAATTGGCATTTTTTTTCATTTTTATCTATAAACATTGGGTTGATTAGAAATTAGACTTCATGAATTATTCCAGTTTGCTTTCAATAAAATTATCTTGATCTCATTACCTGAGTCGCAGGTTTAATAGGTTAACCCAAGTAGACTCAAGTCATTTTATTGTGCCCTGTTTTTATATTGATTTTTTTTCATTTTTTCATTTAATAATGAGTTCATTCAAGTCGCGAGTTTGATAAGTTAACCCAGGTTGACTTGAGTTATTTTTTCTCTTTACTTTCTTTGAGGTTATCCTAGTGACCCAAATCAGGGGTTTGGTGGGTTAACCCAAATTATTTTTTCAGTTTACTTTTAATGAGGTTATCTCAGTGACTTGGATTGACTCAAGTCATTTTTGTTTATTTTCTATAAGGTTATCATCCCAAACTCATGATCCAAGTCACACGTTTAATAGGTTAACTTAGGTTATTTTTTTTGTTTTTTTAATATTTTCTCAATTTCATTCTTCAACACTGAGTTAATTGGGAATTGAGCTCTATAATTTATTTTGATTTACTTTATATAGGGTTATCATGGTCTCATGATCTGAACCACGGATTTGGCAGGTTAATCTGGGTTGACTAGGCCGATCCAATATGCTTTCATTTCAATATTGTTTTTTTTTTAAAATATTGTCTTGAACTTTTGTGAGTAAAAGATGTTTTTACTAATTGTCCGGGTTATTTTTAGACCTATTAAGTTGATCGTGTCATATCATGTAACCTCTGCATGGTTTAAAAAGTTTTTTTAATAGGAAAATGTTAGCAACGTTTGGATGTTTCTTTTTATGTTAAAAAAAAAGTTTTATCCAACTTATAACGTAACACGAGCTAACTATCTAGTAATAATTAATATCCCATAATGTAACATTTCTTTTATAAAATATAGTTAAAACATGCTTTCCTTATCACTAAATCACCATAGTTTTGTTAAATAGTCTGTGATGACTTATATAATAGTTTTTTTTCCCATTATATATATAATGAAACTACATTTTTGCCTTTGGGTAGAAAAAAAGAAAGCCTTGAGGGTAAGGGTACTTTGATTTTTTCCATTAGCCATTGGCCATTAAAAGATTGTTAGAGGTATGTTAGTTTTTTTTTCAATTTTTTTAGTATAGTAATAATACACTTTTACCCTCAAGATCAACAAAATCTAAAGTTGTTGATCAAAGTTTTTTTTTTAATACTTTTTATATGCTTTTAAACAGTAAAAATACTTCTTTACTCCTAGGATCATTGTTGTTAAAATCGTGAGTTCACTTGTAAAATCATATGATTTTACGAGTCAACATGTATCTAACGTGTAAAATCAGACTAAAATCTCGAAACCAGTAAAATCGGACTTAACTCATGTAAAATCAATAAAATCGATAAACTCGGTAAACTTTGTTCGATTTTATGAGTTTACTAATTTGTGATGTGAACCAAGTTAGGTTCAAATTTGGCCTTTAAATGTTTAAAGACTAGTTTTGCGAGATTGGACATATCTTTCAAACTGTACATTGGATAAAACTAAAATTTTATAGGGAAATATTAGAGATATGAAAATATATTGTGGTAAATTTTCAGGTTAAATGAAGTTTGGAAACATAATAGTTCAGATGGTCAACGTTAGTAGATGAATCTTGTTAAATTTGTCAAACTAGACCTTCGTATATTGTTTGAGATATATCTGGAGCTACCGATGGAATTTTGCCGCGATTAAAGTTGGGATGGAAACTAGACATTTGAAGGTTTCTAACCATATATTATAGGCTTAGTAATTAATCCAGACGAGAGACAATAACATGTTTGAAATCAGGACTCAAATCTGTCAAGAATATGCAAAAATTAAAGATTCAGGCTACATGAAGGAATTTTAACATTAAGACTTTTTTATTATTATATTTTATTTATTTATTTAATTTTAAATAATTATTTTTAATTTGAATTTTTTCTAGCACATTAGACATTGTTTAGGGGTTTATTTCATTATTGAATTTATGCTAGTTAATTACTAGCTTAGACTTATTAGCTTACAACCCAAAAGAGATCTATTAGAACTTATTGTGATGGGAACAATCAAGTTGTCACCATTTTCATATGTACTTTCTACCATTCAGTGATTCTCTTGTGTTAAGAAGTTTTGTTTTGAGACTTTTTATTTCTTCATGTCATTAATTTATTGATTCATACTATCTATCTCTCTCATTTTATTTAGATCACTCATTAATTATAATATTGTTGACTCACTTTATCATATTTTAATGTAATTAATTTCTTGGCTAGAATTATCAATATATAATTAATTAAAAAAATTACTTATGATTTTAGAATTCAAGTTTACAATCCAAGTTTCGATTGTATTTTTTGTTTCGTGTCAAAAAAGCGTTTTTAACAACCTTACCTAGGATAAAAAAAATGTTGGGCTGTGGGATTAGGGTTTTTTTTCCCCTTTCTTCATTTATATATATATAGTGAAAATACGTTATTGACCTTAGAAAAGAAAAAAAAAACAAGGTTTGCATTTGGGGGTACTTTTGTATTTTCACACAAGTTTTTTTTTTATATAATTACTAGGTTCATGGGGGTGTTTTGGTATTTTTCATATTGAATTTTTATTTTTTTTATTTAAGAAAGTTGTCGGAGCGTGTTCATTACGCGCCAACGAAAGGGTGGCATTGGCACCATTAATTTGGGCGACATGTATGATGTCATTCAGTGGCCAAATATGATATTTTGTCGTGTCTTTGGAAGTACCATAATGTTCTTTTTCTCATAGTGTGACACATGATGGTCAGATTATCGCTGGTGGTCATTTCCCCCCTTCTTTTCTCTCTCCTACAAGATGAAGTGAACAATTGTCCTATTTGTTTTTTATTTTTCAGTTTCAGTCCTCATTCTTTTGATTTTTTATTTCGTTCTTATTCTTTTTATAAAGTTTTGTTTGTTTTCAATGTAGTCCTTCAATTGTAATTTTTCATATGTTTTTTTTTTCATTTCGGCCCTTATTCATTTAATTTTTAATTTATTTCCTTAGCTATTTTGTTAAAATTTTATTGGCTTTCAATTTCATCCTTTAATCAAATTTATATTGTTTTTTTTTTTTTTTTTTAAATTTGACCCCATTCTTTTGATTTGTTTCTCCTTTTATTGAAGCTAGTTTCCAGTTCAATTTAACCCTTTAATTGAAAGTTTTTGTTTGCCCTCTAATTTTTTTTATATATTTTTACCCTTATTCTTTTAATTAATTTTTTTCTCAGATTCTTTTGTGTAATTGATTTTTTTTTCTTGATTTTATCTTTTCACATTTGATTTTTTGGGGATTTAACCTCACTTTTTTTTATTTGTAGTGCTTCTGATTTAATGACTCAAGTCACGAGTTTGAAAAGTTAATGTCACTTAACATCTTTTTTTTTGCTCATTTTCTTTTATGATCTTATCATTCTGCATAAGTTTTTTTTAATATTATTTTTGTGATTATCTTCTATTTATTTTCTATATGTTTATAATAGTTTCATGATCTAGGTCACGAGTTTAGCATGTCTTTTTGAATATAAGTTTTTTTTTAAAAAATTCCTTTGTCTATGTTTGCTTTTTTAAGATATTATTCTAATTCATCTATATTTTCTTTTGTTTTATACCAAAGAAATTAATTTTTCAAAATAAAGAATATTCATTTTTAAATAATAGTTCTTATATGTTCAGCATTGCATGATTTCTTTTCTTAGGGTGTGGGTTTATTCAATCAGTTTTATTTTGTGTCTACTTTTATTATCTTTTATTAATTGAAATAAACAAGTTCAATTAATACAATCGAGTAAATATCTTATTTTATGTGATTGAATATCTTGATCTACATTCATTTCTCAATGTTTTCAATTTCTCTTTTAGTTATTATTAACGACTTTTTTCCGTTTATTTACATAGATTGTTATCAATTTCTTTAATTATATTCTTGCACAAACTTTTCGATTTATTCTTTGAATTTTTTTATGCAAAAACACACATCGAGATAGCCTGCATAACCGATATTTTTTTGGAAAAGAAAAAATTACATCCCACGGTGAAGCACAAGTTAAATAGCTTTAATTTCTAATTTCTACGAGACAATTAGAATCTTTTCTTGTTAAAAATCTATAATTATTGAATAAATTAAAAATACCATAATACTTTTACGAGTACTTATTTACTCTCTATATTTTTTTTTATCATGTACTTATTTACAAACTGACTAGCCTGTTGCAATTACCATTTAGAAATTTCTTTCAAATCATTTAGGGCCTGTTTGAGATTATGGTAGTGATGACAGTTCAAAGTGTTTTTCACTTAGAAATATATCAAAATAATTTTTTTAAAAAAATCATTTTTGATCAGCACATCAAAACGATATAAAAACATAATTTTTTTTTATTTAAAAAAAAACAAAATTTTTAAAAACGCGGTGCACAAACACACCCTTAATGTCATTCTTACAATTATAATATAAACTTATTTCATTTCTAGTCTTATTTCATCACCCTTAATTTTACAATGCCATCACTTCGTTCGTTTTGTTGAGTAAAAATAACACATGACTTCTCTCTTCCATGCATGCAATACGGATAAGCTTAATTTCTTATCGCAACCCTCCTCCTATCATTTATCAATAGAAAAGGGCCATCTCCAAAAATCGTATATCAAAGAAAATTATCAGGCTGCTGGGCCTCAGCCACATTTGCTGGCAAGGGGTAGCCGAGTTCACCACCACCTTTTCCTCTCAATCCATGAACCAGACGGGTCAAAATCCACCCAGCTTGCATGCCCATATACACCACTAAAGTCCAAGCACTCTCTCTCTCTCTCTCTCTCCATGCCTCCCATGCAAGAAGATTGATTACCCACAATCTTCACATCCATACATGCATAGATAAAAGTGGACAGATGCTCCATACACGCATGCAATGCATCATAACCCATAAAATGCACCGCTGCTGAGGCAAGCAGCCAGCTAACAGCCTGCACAGAACAACAACGACAACAACACTATTCAGTACTGAATAGTGTAGATTCTCGATGTCTTTTGATGATTTGTAGATTCTCGATGCCTTGGCCTAGAGCCATGGACAGAGAAAAGAGAGAGAATTAAAACAAGAGCACGGCATAACCCCATTTTAGTTTTTTGCTTTCACAATCGTTGAATAAAAAAACAAACCCTCTCTGCAGTATCTGTGTGCCTCTCAGAAGAAAGGCATGACCAACTAAGATTTTCCTCTTTTGCCTAGTAAAATATACGGAGGAGTATAATAGTAGGAGTAGGGTAGCTGTAGTGGTAATCAATAAAATCCGGCTTGACCTGCCATTTCTCTTGCCATTTCTCCTGTGCTTGTCTCTCTCCTTGCTTTCTCTATCATATAAACAAACGCACAAAATCCCTCTCTCTCTCTCTTCTTCAATTCAATTCAAAGCCCCGGGTTGTTTTGTTTTGATTTTTATTTTTAACAACAGCAAAAACCGAAGTATAGAATCTCGAGATTGGCGTCTAAGATAAAAAGTCCACAACAGCTTCCTCCCCTTACCCCCTCTATCTCCTGCTCTACTACTGCTGCTATTACACTTTGGTTTCTGAAAGATACAGTAGTTACTAAGAGAGCAAACGAAACCAATCCACAACACTTTCTCTGTGTCTGATGAACGAGAGAGGTGGCTCTCTTGGAGGAGAGAGCCTGCCTGTGGAAACCAACACTAACACGACTACTACTTCCACCACCAACATTGAAGAAGACACACAAGAACCAAACCAAATACTCTCCCTTTTTCATTAAGGGGACAAAAAAGATTCCCCCCTCTCCTTTAATTTGTTGTTGTTAAGCATTTCAAAACAGCACCTGGGTGGTCGGTGTTGGTTTTCTTTTATTAGGTGTTTTTGTTGATTTTTATGGCGCTTTCTATACACAGTAAGGACAAGCACATGGATTCAAGTAAGTATGTGAGGTATACACCTGAGCAAGTTGAGGCATTGGAGAGGGTGTATACAGAATGTCCTAAGCCTAGTTCTTTGAGAAGACAACAACTTATTAGAGAGTGTCCTATTCTCTCTAACATTGAGCCCAAACAGATCAAAGTCTGGTTTCAAAACCGCAGGTACATTAATTCATTAAGAAACAAAGCTACAGAACCTCAAATCTCTCTCACACTGTTTGCATGTTTGTTTGGATCAAATTTGGAGATCTGTGGTTTGTTTCATTTGGATCCAAATGAGTGTGTTTTTCTTCTGTGTTGCTTTTTTTTTCCTGTTTCAGATTTTAGCCTGGAAATGAGGAATGTGATATGGGTTTGATACCTCAACAAGGCTTTATAAATTGCATTTTTCTATTGGCTTGTTGATTGTTGTTTACTGCTCAAATAAGTTTGATGTCTTTTTCATGAGAAATTTAATTGTGGCATTAATGGTTTATTAGGAGAAAAATGGAAGGGGAAAAGGGTATGGTTCATTTGTTCTTTGTTTCGTGTGCTAACTTTGTTATCGTTGTTTAAAAATAATCAGCATGGTTGTGAGGCGCGTATTGGGGCTTTTCCTAGAAACTGTGGGCTTGTTTTGGGTTTGTTCTTCCCTTGTCTTCTAACTTTTTGAAGCTGGAAAGTATAGCTCAAGAATAAAAGATCAGTATTTTTGTTAATATTTTCTCAACTTTTCTTTTCTTACATAATTGTTTTCAAATATTTTTTGTTGATGTGTTTGGATAGATCAAGTTTCAAAGTTCTTGCCTTTCTTCTGAATTGGTAATAAATTCTTCTTTTGTTTCGTTACTTTTTTAGAAAATAGCCTTTTGTTTTTGTCTTGGCTTTCAAGGAGATTAATGATCACAAGCAACATTCTTTGAGTAAAGTAATTGTTATTTGTTTATTGATTCTTCATTGGAAAGGCCTTTTTTTTGTTCGTCATAATCTCACTATCGCTCAGTTTGAATGGATTACGAGGAGTTTACTCGGCATTCATCGTGGCTTTGAAATTGAATGGATGGTAATGACAGCTAAAAAATATGCTTTTGATGACGTCTTTCCTGGTTTTGCTGGTACTTTATCGTTTCCCCCCCTTATCTCTGTTCCTTTGCAGTAGAGAGATTAAGAAACGCATCTTTGTTGGCAGGGCATAACTTTTTGTTCTTTTTTTTTTTTCGCGTAATAGTGTCTTTCTTCAGCAACGTAATAAGCTAGGAGGCGGTTTGCTAAAAAACAAAAGAGATAGTGTGCCAAGCTTCATTGGTGTTCTCTTTCTACTTTTCTGTTATGCAACTAAAATGTGTGTTTTAACACAGCAATTTCAAGATGAAGATATAAGTCATTTTTCTTGGATTGTCATGACAATATAATTGTGAAAGCTCAGGGACAATTCTGAAGGTTTTTGGAATTTTTTGGATGCTGGCTTTTGCGTTTAATTGTTTGACATGAAATTTGAATGAGTTCCTGCATTTTGACTTTATAAACTTTCCTTATGTCCGTTCTAATTTGGCATGACCATTATTTTGAGATTTGCGTCATTGTTGTTATGTTAATATGTTTCCGAATTTTATTTATTTTTGCAAATTTCTGCATTCTTTTGGTGACCATGTTTGAGAAGTGAGCTGTTTAAGTTAGTGGCTTGGGTTTTGATTGTTCTATTTTGTAGATGTCGTGAAAAACAGAGAAAGGAAGCTTCTCGTCTCCAGACAGTGAATAGAAAGCTGACTGCCATGAACAAACTGTTGATGGAAGAGAATGACCGTTTGCAGAAGCAAGTCTCCCATTTGGTTTATGAAAATGGGTTCATGCGCCAACAAATTCAGACCGTAAGATAACCTGCATTTTTCTATTAATTATGGTGAATTAGTTACCTGCTTCAGTGGTCTTTCTTGACATAGATCATTACCTAAATTTTGTCTGTTTTCTCTGAGATAGCTTTTGTAAGAAATCATCAAGTTTTTATTCATGTACATGTTGCAATAAGCTTTTATTTGGTGGATTCTACACAGGCTTCGGCAACGACCACAGACAATAGCTGTGAGTCTGTGGTCATGAGTGGTCAGCACCAACAACAGCAAAACCCAACACCTCAGCAACCCCAAAGGGATGCTAACAACCCAGCTGGGTAAGTTATTACATTTTCTTTGAGTCAATGTGATCAAGAGACTGTTTTCTCTTTGGCTTAACTGCATTTTGAACTTTACTTTTGTTAGTCTTCTCGCAATAGCTGAGGAGACCCTGGCAGAGTTCCTTTCCAAGGCTACTGGAACTGCTGTCGACTGGGTCCAGATGATTGGTATGAAGGTAACACCCATTGAACTTTTTGTCATTCTTATGTACTGTGTTATTTTTTGTGTACTTTAATTCTTATTGTGTGGTAAATCTAACTTCCTATGACAATGTAGCCTGGTCCGGATTCTATTGGAATTGTTGCTGTTTCCCGCAACTGTAGTGGGGTAGCAGCACGAGCCTGCGGCCTTGTGAGCCTGGAGCCCACAAAGGTACATATCTATCTAAATAATTTAAATTATACAGGCTCTTTTTTATTTTTTTTCCCATTTTATAGCATTTGATGAATGTGTCTGTTCAGGTTGCTGAAATCCTCAAAGATCGTCCATCTTGGTTTCGCGACTGCCGTTGCCTTGACATATTGAGTGTGATTCCTACAGGAAGTGGAGGGACAATTGAGCTGATATACATGCAGGTTTGTATATTTGTATATTGTGTATTAGGCCTTGCCTTAGCCTCTTTTTGGGCCTGACATCTGAATTAATTGTTGTATTAATCTATTCATTGTGTTCATCAGACTTACGCACCAACAACATTGGCTGCAGCACGTGACTTTTGGACACTAAGATATACTACAACCTTGGAAGATGGAAGTCTTGTTGTGAGTCTTAGTGGTTTTGTTTTTCTCTTTATTTTCTTTCTTAATTTCAGGTCTTTATGATATAAAGCATTCACTTTTCTCAATTTTGTGCAGATATGTGAGAGGTCATTGACTTCTTCTACTGGTGGCCCAACAGGACCTCCTCCTTCAAGCTTCATAAGAGCTGAAATGCTTCCCAGTGGCTATCTAATTCGACCATGTGAGGGCAGTGGCTCCATCATTCACATTGTTGATCATGTTGATTTAGATGTAAGAATATGATCTATTTCAAGTTTCCAAGTTTTACCGGAATTGATATTTGATTTATTCACTTTATGCATCAATTTGAAATATCTGTTTGTTATGCTAGGTTTGGAGTGTTCCTGAAGTTCTGAGGCCACTTTATGAATCATCCAAAATTCTTGCTCAGAAAATGACCATGGCGGTAATGCATCATCATGACTATGACCTTATTTCTTTGATTCAGTGAAATATGTTTCATGTTGGTTTTGTAATTTGATTCTTCAGGCCTTGCGGCACATAAGACAAATTGCTCAAGAGACTAGTGGGGAAATTCAGTATGGAGGGGGCCGCCAGCCTGCTGTTCTAAGGACATTTAGTCAGAGGCTCTGCAGGTAAAGATATCCCAGCATAACACTTGGTTACTGGGGCAGTGCCATTCTGTTGAATTGCAACCCCCATGATCCCACCAAGTCAGCATATTTAAGCTACCACTTAAAATATCTTTCTTAGCTGCTGCTCTGCCAGGTCTTGCTTGTTTTAGAGCATAAGAACCTGCAATGGGTTGTAATCTTTGTGCTCTCAATAGTATTGTTTCTTTGTTAACTAGTTTGTGGTTTGGATTTCAGGGGGTTCAATGATGCTGTGAATGGGTTCACAGATGATGGTTGGTCACTTCTGGGCAGTGATGGTGGGGATGATGTGACCATTGTCATAAATTCATCTCCAAATAAATTTCTAGGATCTCAATACAATGCATCTATGTTTCCTACATTTGGAGGAGGGGTGCTGTGCGCGAAGGCTTCGATGTTGCTGCAGGTAATCTCTAGAAATCAGATTATTTGGTGGTGATTGTTTTTTTCTGATCTGCTCTAATACTGTGCCAGAAACTCTGCTTCCCCTTGCACATCTTTTCAGCTTATCAATAATAAATGTTGTGTTACCTTAATAAAATGGTGACTGTACATTTCTCTGCAGAATGTTCCTCCTGCTTTGCTTGTTCGTTTTTTGAGAGAACATCGTTCTGAGTGGGCTGACTACGGGGTTGATGCCTACTCTGCTGCATGTCTTAAAGCAAGTCCTTATGCAGTTCCTTGTGCCAGACCTGGTGGCTTCCCTAGTAGCCAGGTCATTTTACCTCTTGCGCATACCATGGAGCATGAGGAGGTAAGTGTTTTGAGTGTATTTATTTGCCTTTGGTTTCCTTTTTGTTACATCATAACAGTTGATGTACCATGTGATAATGTTGCTTTTTCTTGATTGGTAGTTCTTGGAGGTAGTTCGGCTGGAGGGTCATGCATTCTCCCCAGAAGATGTAGCATTGGCTCGGGATATGTACTTGTTGCAGGTTGGTTTACCTCTGCTTTTGAGTGGAAAATGAAACTTGTTTTTTATTTCTTTCCTATTTTTAATGGGGATCTTTGTCCGGAATAATTGATTACATTTTTCAAATCTAATTTGGCAGCTATGCAGTGGAGTTGATGAAAATGCTGTTGGTGCTTGTGCTCAGCTTGTCTTTGCGCCTATTGATGAATCCTTTGCTGATGATGCACCATTGCTGTCATCTGGATTTCGTGTCATACCTTTGGATCCTAAAACAGTTGGGTGACCTCTACCATCAATCTGCCATAATCATGACTCAAAAACTCTTGGATGTCGTTTTTGTTATGTTTTCATTTCTATAACTTGTTTTGGTTTCTTGTATCACAGGATGCACCTGCTACGACTCGCACTTTAGATTTAGCCTCTACACTTGAAGTAGGACCTGGTGGCACACGTCCAGCTAGTGAGGCTGACACCAACAGTTATAACCTTAGGTCAGTCCTGACAATCGCGTTCCAATTTTCATTTGAGAACCACATGCGAGACAATGTGGCTGCTATGGCTCGCCAATATGTTCGTGGTGTTGTGGGGTCTGTTCAGAGGGTTGCAATGGCAATTGCTCCTTCCAGGCTCAGCTCCAATGTGGGGCCAAAGACCCTTCCTGGCTCTCCTGAGGCTCTTACTTTGGCACAATGGATATGCCGAAGCTACAGGTATCCAATATTATCTTTTTATTCATTTAAATATGGCAATTTTTCCAGCTTTAAAATAGCAAAATCAAAATCAATAGTGAAATTGGTGTAGTTTTAGTCGATGTCTACTGAAATAGCTTGTTATTGTCCTTGTCTCTAGAATTTTCAAATTAATAATAATTGGTGACAATATAATGAATCACTTCTGAAGTTGTTTTGTCGTTGCAATGGATAAATTGAGGTACAGAAACAAAATAATTTAATGGTGTATTTTGAATAAAAATGGTTTAGTGCCTGGAAGGCATAGAACTCTCAGTGCACTGGGGCAGAGTGTTTGTAACTGCTGCATGGCCTGCAGTTTGTTTCTTCTTTCCATAAATTTACCGGGTCTTGTTACTATTGGTTTTTAATTTTTCTCAATTTCACCACTGATCTATTTATCATAATCCTGTTTATATTGAAGGATCCATACTGGAGGAGAACTATTTCGGGTTGACTCCCAAGCTGGCGATGCTTTGCTGAAGCAGCTGTGGCACCATTCAGATGCAATTATGTGCTGCTCCTTGAAAACAAATGTAACCACCACTCATTTATTCTGTCCATTGATCAACTAGAGGGAAAGAACTTTAGGTTCTGGCCAGGATCTTAGCATTAACATGATTGGATTAAAACAATTGCAGGCATCTCCAGTTTTCACTTTTGCAAACCAGGCCGGACTTGATATGCTTGAAACTACTCTTGTGGCCCTTCAAGATATTATGCTTGACAAGATCCTTGATGAAGCAGGACGGAAGATTCTCTGCTCTGAGTTCTCTAAGATAACGCAACAGGTGAATATCTCTATACCTGGAACCGAGTAATTGAGTTCCATTTGTGTTCTGCTTTTACCTGGAATCGAGCATCACATGGAAACTGTTTTAACGTGTCATCATGCTATTATACATTTCAGGGATTTGCTTATCTGCCAGCCGGAATATGTGTATCCAGCATGGGGAGGCCAGTCTCCTACGAGCAGGCGGTTGCATGGAAAGTTCTCAATGATGATGATTCCAACCACTGCCTGGCCTTCATGTTCATGAACTGGTCCTTTGTCTAATGGCTGAGAAAGATGTTTAGAGACCTTGGCTATCTATTGAATAGTTACTATCTATTTAAGTTATAATTCCCTTCTTGTTAGTCTCCCAAGACCCCCATGACTATATGTGGAATATGAAATGTAAGTGAAGGCAGAATATCATGAATGCTTTTGTCTATATGTGATGCTGATGTGCTCTTGTCCTTATCAAATCTGAATATCATTGTCTTGGTAAATCTGGTGAAAATTTCAATTAAAATGGATGCCAATGTCGGGAGTGTGTAGGGCAACACGGAAGGGACCACCTTCTAGTAGGGTAGTTGGATTGAATTTTCAATCGAAGTGGTGGATAAATTTTGCTATTTTTCGTTTATTGAATGCCCTCTGGGTCAATCCACATCACAAATCATGCTGCTGGTAGTGTTCCTAGGAGGGCATGATGCTGTCTTCGTTTCTTTTGTCAAATGAGGCGTTAAGTAGTCAATTTTCCGGGGACATACTTGAGTAACTAGGACTTGAAAGGTTCGTAGCCATGTAGATACAGGTTCTGAAACCTGTGAGCTACTGTCGTTTCCATGCTTGATAGATGTCATGCTTGTTTGTATAGAGTATAATAATGTGGTATCTGGTAATAATATTTTTTTAATTTTAACATTAATATGTTAAAACAATTTGAAAATATAATTAATAATTAATTTGAAATAAATAAATAAAATTTAAGTTTTTTTAATATACGTAATTGAAACTCAAAAACAGACTTCTACAAGGTGGTGAATATATCTGAAGAAAACTTACATGTAAATTGTAATGCATGAAATATTGGATATACGTTGATAATAAACTTTTCTAGGTTTAATATTGTTTTGCTTTTGTAAGTTCTAAACCCCGTAACCTCTCACAGGAAAAAAGAAAATGTCATTTAAAGTACGAACTTCACGGTTTCTGATGGCTTAGCACGTTGAAATTGCTAGTGGCTGTTGCTGGAGCACACACTGCTCGCAACCTGTGTCAGCAAAATTACAGCTCTGTTCAAGAACTAATCAGTAGCCATAAATAAAGGGGATAGGGACGAAAGATCAAAGCAAGATGATAGCTGAGAGATCAAATCAAGATACCAAATATTTATCGAGAAGAGCTATTGGCGAGTGATGATTCAAATTCAAAGAATCCAAAAGGAGCGAGCTAGCAAGCTAGCTAGGTAGCTAGCTAGCTAGCATTTCGTTCGTAGGGGCTAATCTCCTTTGGGCAGCCAAATCCTGTCAGCTGTTATGTTAGGACAAAAAACAAAGAGAGAGACAGCAAAATCGTATGAAGAAGAGTATCCACGGTAGTACAAGGCAAATAAACTTATGACAAAACAGCTATGTAGCTGCTAGTTCGCAGAGGGCGAATAAAAAGAACGAGCTTCTTCTGCCCTGCAATTTGCCACCTAGCTACGTACTAGATGATGGGATCTTGAAGCGAATCTATATTCCTTCAGAGGATCACATTAATGAACACAAACGAATCACTTTTTTTACTATTTTTTGCCCTCATCTCTTCTCTCTTCTCTGCTTGCTTGAATGCAGTGCATGTTGTTTTGCATTTGTTATTATCGGGCATGCAATTTTATGATGGAAAAATTAATCCCACTTCTTTTCATTAAATGTGAAAATCTCATTAATCAAGTTTTGTTGATAAAAGAAAATAATAAACTCTTCTATGTTGTTTTCCATGTTAAATAATTTACTTTATAAAAGAGAAAAAAACTCATCAGTTTTTATTGGAGGCTTTTTTTTAAAACTAACATTGGATTAAAAAAAATTGATAAATTAACGTAACCCAAAAAATACTCGAAAAATATCCTTAGTTCATAAATTAGGCATAACTAACATGCAATGAGGTATGAACACAAATAATTAAAAATTTAACATTTAACATATATACAACTTTCTTCTTTAATGTTAATTGTTCATTAAATCTCTCTTCAAACACTAGGTTTAGAGAGGTTTAGAGAGGTTGTTGACTTGAAAATATCTTATGACTTGAAAATATCTTGAAAATAACATATGAGTTTTTCATTAATATGTTAATTGTTCATTAAATTTTGTTTTTCAAAAACGAAAAGCTACCTTTTACAATAATAATTATGAGTTTTTTTTATTAGTTGAAGGTATTATAATTATAATTTATTTAAGCTAGAAAATATTAAATATTTTTATTTATTTTTATCATAATCATTTATCTTACTATTTAATAACTTAGCTAATTATCTCATAATTATGCTAGTTACTAATATTATTATAGAATTAGAACTTACAAAGTATATTGTTACTTTTAAAAACAATTACGAAAAACTAAGTATAATTTTAAATATAAAAAAAAAAGTTATTTCTTGCCTTCGAGAAGAAAAGGAAAACTACTTGTTGCATTTGAAACATTATTTTATTATTTTGTAAATTGAAGGAGCGATAATTATAATGCCTTGAAGTAATCATTAGTAGCTCCAGTTTTGTTTTTTTAAATAAAATCACTCTATCCACGTATTTGTATCTTACAAAACTTAATAACTGTTTATTCGTCAGAAAAAAATATTAAATAATTTTTTTACAGTGCACCGCACAAATAAATCAAGCTTTTAATCACTAAAATTATATAAAAAATATTTTTTAAAAAAGATTAGTTTTTTTTTAGAAACACTTAACATTTCTAAAGATTTTAAAGAAATAAAAATAATTTTGAGATAAAATAATTTTAAGAATTCTAAGACATTATAGCTTTCAAACTGTGTAAAAAGTTTTAAAATTTATTTTTTGCAAAGACAAATTGAATTTTTGAAATTGTTTTAGAAAAACACTCAAGAAATCAACTGCAAAAACTTATAAAAATTTATATTTCTATGATTAAACTCTTTAATAGATAGAAAAATTCTTAAACATTTCAAAAATTTATAATTTTATTAATTTCTTGAAAAATTCAAAATTTTTAATGGCTGAGCAATTTGAAATTTTTTGTTATTTCGTAGAAATTAGGATTTTTTTTATTTCCTAAATTTTTTCAAATGTTTAAGTTATTTTGGAACAAAATGATAATTTTTTTTTTTAAATATTTTAATGAGATAAGGAATTTTTATATCTTAGAACTTTTGAATATTTTTTCAAAATATATATTATTTCTGAAACATTTTTTTTTCTTGAAAGAAACTAAAATATTATTTGTAACATCCCTATTTTTTCAGGACATAACATAATTTTTGACATAGAAAATATGAGAATTTTTTATTTGAAATCCCCACCAAATTTCTACCAAAAATTTAGTAGTGTTTCCTCTGCACATGAAACATCCCAAGTTATCAACAATAACATGTATTACTTTTATATTGATTTCCAACCAAGATCATTCAACTATCACAACATCATTACATCAATCATAATTTCTCAACAATATAACAAAACAATCACAAAATGTTATAATTATAGAAATTAAGGAATTAAAAGAATTAAGCATATATCAATTCAAAATAGATAAGTGACATGTGAATAATCATCCATATTTTACATATAAAAAGAATCAAGTATTAGAATTTACATATTTTATTTAAAATTCAATTCAAACCAAAAAAGCAGAAATGATAAGGACATAGATAAATAAGACAGGTCTACTCCAGTCGGGAAGATGAAGGCCCTGGAAAATATAAGAAATAATATATAAACTATTTACATTTTACAAATCTAAATTCATTACATCAAACCAACACCCGACTACCCTTAATATATATATTTTTTGCCTATCTTTCTTAACATCATTAACCTTTTAAAGCCACATCATTATTATTCTTCTATCTTTTAAACCATAATTACTGATATCAGATTCCATGGTATTATTGGCCACCCATAACCCAGGTCGACTAATCATTGTTGATATCGATTTTAATATCAATATCATTAGTCATCACCATATAAATAATTAATCAAAAGTATGTCGATACATTTTCTCTATGTATCATTAGCTTCCACTACCTTAAACAATTAATCAAATTCAAATGAATATTAGATGACAATGTTACATTGACATTATTAGGCCCCATTACCCAGTACGGTTAATCAAGTAATAGTTTATGCCAACACCAATGCAAACTCATCGGTATTATTAGCCTCCAATACCCGGAGCGGTTAATTAAGTTATCTTCAACATTTCTCTTTTCAAGGTACTGTCGATATTAATATAACC
>Ga0307517_10000427_pt1 | contig 72206 bp, 87 predicted proteins | sample 23_EM_MG_FD_194515 | JGI IMG/M metagenome (GOLD analysis project Ga0307517, IMG submission 194515) | Populus trichocarpa ectomycorrhiza microbial communities from riparian zone in the Pacific Northwest, United States - 23_EM | ecosystem: Host-associated > Plants > Roots > Unclassified | place... | reverse complement strand
AATCCAACGACCCGCTTCACCCCCTCATGGGAAAAATCAAACCCCTCGAGACCAGAGCCCATCCTCCCCCCTCATAGCACCTAAGACGAAAGCAAGACGGAGCAATACCTTCCTCCAGACACGTAAGAAAGAACAAGTATAGAAACGAAAACAGGGAAAGACGCAAACCCTTCGGCGGGCCCCCCAAAACAAAGGAAAGGATTCTTCACGGCAACCGAGTGCCGACAGGGAGTAAAGGTAAAACTACTATTGCTCAACCTTAAACGAAAACAAATCGAACCCCAAACCGAACGGCTACAGGGGCAGGCTATATCCCAACAAGCCACAAGGCAGGGGGCGGCAGCGCTTCGGACTTTAGCATGGGCCAAGGAGGTAGTGCTATACCATGACACAGCGTAACCTAATGCGAGGTTTGCGACCGTAGAGTAAGTCGCGAGAGCGGGTGAGGAGGGCGAGGGGAGCCACCCGGCGAGGAGAGCCACTCAGCAGCGGAGGTGCCAGCTATCGTGAGGGGCAGTAGGGTGCCAGCCGAGGAGGCAGTGGGGTGCCAGCCAAGGAGGGATGTAGCAGTACGGTGCAAGCGGATCTAACGCGTGGGAAGCGGGAGAGGGAAGGCTCGCCAACGACCAAGAAGTACGAACGCGGAGGACCGAAACAGGGTCACGATTTTTCGAATGCCGACCGTACCGACCAGGCAACTCAGGAGAGAGTGCAATACCAGAGAGCAGGGCCACCAGGGCAACTACTTCACCGATAGCCCGAGACTAGCGACCGCGTGTTGACGAGGAAAAAAGGGTTGCCGACCGTGCAAAACGCTAAGCGAGACGCGTCGCGAGGTGCGGGGTAAAGGGTAGGATCATCAACGCGAACGAAGACGAACGGAACCAGGAAGGAATCCATAACCCCCGGGAGGGGAGACCAAAGGCCTCAGAGAAGAGGAAGGAGATGAAGGCATGATAAACCCCCGAGCAATCGCCACGGGCGGGGTAGACCAGAGGCGGAGGACACTCTCACGATGATTTCTCATGGTGTTGAGATTTCAATCGCTGGAGGTGGAGCGGACGAGAAAGATGAATTTGACAAGAAGGTGGTGAAGGCTTTATGTATGGAAGTTAGAAGAGGAGGACACAAGCACTGCTCTGTACAGGAGATCACCGCCAATTCATTATCCCGGCAAGCTCAGAATTATTGCTACCGCACGCTTGTTATTACGTAATAAATTATTTTTTGCTAGTTTAATTTTAAGAAGTTATTGTATGATACAAATCTATTTACAAGTATGAAATTCTAGTCATAAAAGCTCATTGTTGTTGAGTGTACTTGCGGTTTTCAAAAGTATCCGGATGTCTTGGCGCCAAGACATCCAAATTTACACCCAAATCCTCTAATCTTAGCGCCAAGGCATCCGGATACTTTTGAAAACCGCAAGTAGTAAGGTACGGGCAACCACCCTAGTTGTGTTGCGGAGAGCATAGGACGGCGTTGAGGGTAAACCACTGGTTGCGCACACATGTTTGTTAGTCCTATTTAGGGCCCGTTTACCTAACCGTCTGGTTTAGAGATTTTGGTAGGGAAACTAGACGGTGGCGTCTCAACGGGCATCAGGTCCTACTAGACGTGGCAAAACTGTTTACCTACTTTTCAACCGTTCTATAATTTGGCTGCTAGACGGTCAAAACAAGATGCAGCTCAAGAGGTCGGGTTGCGACCACCATCTAGCAGGATGAACAAACTCCTACCCACTCCTCACGGTCGCAATAACCAGAAGAGCCACCAATCAGGACTATTTTCCTTGCACACCTGGCAATTAGCTTTCTCATAATCCAGTCCTAATTTAAGGACACAATTCCCATCCTAGGTTTGTGAAGCGGCATTGTAGTTTGGTCCAATATTCCGTTGGCAAGGGCTGTTGTGACATGGTTGCACACCTCACATTAGTTAACCAAACTTTCACACTAAACTACTATAGTAGACAGTCTATTAGGTAAACACACACCCATCCATTTGCCCAACACACTTTCCACCGTCTATAGGTAAACGGGCCCTTAGTTAGCAGCGGCGCGCATCTGAGAATAGGACAAGTTCTCTCACATCCACCACGTCTACCCATCCAACAATCGTTGAGCATCAAATTATCCTGAAGAAAGAAATTATCGTTGAGCATGAAATTATCTTTGAGCTGGCGGGCACTCCTCTGGAGTGCCCCCGGCCGCGAGTTTGCGAGCGACCGGGGGTGCTTGACGCCGCCACATTGGTACGATTAGCCCTATCGGGCATCTTCCTTGCGAATCCGACTCGCACATCCTGGTAAAATTTACGTGAACGGCCGCCCTACAGGACGACTAGAATAAACCAAATCGAAATAACACAGAAAACGGAAGAGAGCCGACCCAGTATGGGTAGTTATGCACTCATCCCACTTATTGACTACTTTTTAGACAGTTTACATCCACATTGTTATCGGCCACTAACCGAGGTTTATCGGCAACTGCCCTACAGGACGATGGAGGCCCGCGCGCAGCCACCCCAAAACGCCACCCCACCCACCAGCTCTCTAATTTCTGGATTCATACACAAGAGCACCTGAGAAGTATTAGAGTTTTCCTGACACAATAAGACCTAGTAGGCGCTTAATCTCCTTAGCCAATATTAGCTATAGCTTGTAAAACTAAATCTATCCTGAGCTAAGAGAGATGGTGGAATTTACTCGATTTTACGGTACTGGTAGTACTCGGGGGTGTCCATAAAAATCGGAAAGATCAAATCCTTGTCATGCAAGGTTGGCGAGCAGAAAGCAACAAAACTTGGAAAACTGCCCTGGGGATCAGCAGTCTAAGAACCTGTAGTATGTTGAAATGAAAAGAGCATGTATGGGGACAGAATCCTATGAAATAAATTTAATAGAATAAATCTATCCAAATGATACCAATGACAGAACCTTTCAATCTTGGAGCAAACAATATCCTCAGCTTTTTTTCTTACTTGCAATCCACACTTTTGCCCCTCAGTTCACTTTATACTGGTCCCCTGTCTCTTGCTAAGTACAAGTATTAATTCAGTTCAACATACCTTGTTTAAGATGCCTAGTTACATGGAGTTACAAGGTTAAGTTTTCCAGACATTGTGATCGCTCGATCGTTTTGGCCCTGATTCAGCACGGGTAGTTTCCGATTTTTAAGGACACCCCCGAGTACAAGTACGTCGAAATAAAGTTTGCGGCTGAAGCAAGCATCTAATCGGTGAAAAAAGGTGGAATACCGCACCCCTCTGATACAAGCCTCATCTTGGCCATAGACTCGCGAGGGATCCAGGCAAGCCACCTTGTGGCAATCCCGGTTATACAAGAGCGGACACTAGGAATTTGCCGTCAATCCCTGGCGACTTTCAAGATCGAAATTTTAACCCGGCCTACGTCGGGAGCAATGGCCTTCCCATATTTTTTCCCCCACATCACAGGGAATCCCTCTCATCCATTAAGATGATTTCAGCTTCTTTTTGTACGGAAACAATGAGTACGGTGGTATCCCTCTATTTCGTTTAGGTCACTGGAAGTACATCAACGAAATCTAGGTTGTCCGTCACTCATCATATTAGATTTTAAACAAAAATTATCCTAACAATTCAACTCCCACCCTATTACATATTATTCCACCCACTTCCTCCTCGGCGCTTGCGAGGAGGAGCTTTCATGGTTGATACCTTTGCTAGATTCGCATCTGCGACCTTTAACGGTGTTTCACAAACAACACTATCATACACCTTGGGTGCACCAGGATCGGGACCCACGTCTATGTCCAGTCGACAGCCTCACACCCAAAAATACGTTACAAGGCTAGAAATTGATAAACCAAAGAGCGTCATCCTGGAGACAACCAAAACTGACCCAGCAGACTTTTTAACATTCTGCCCCCCCACGCTAGAATCAGAGGACGACGTGCATTGCTCTGCCGGCGGAATCTAAATGCCATTTAGTACAAAGAAGTGCAAGAGACCAACATCTTTCCCAACAGAATTCTGCTCCAATGTTAGAGTAACTCTCCATCCCACTCCCAATAACCAGCACCATCGCCTTTCACAAACCCAACCACTATGAGTACCAGCAATACTAATAATCCCCCTCATTCCAGCTAAACTACAATGGTCAAACCTACCGTTAAGATCGACAATGCCGCCACGACCACCATCGCCACTGCTACCATCACCACAAGCTTCACACCCTAGTCGTCTATTCTTCGTGTCACCGGGTGGCATCATTCCAACTTCCTTGATTTCTTCAAAAAGCACAGGACCCACTTCTACCCTGATTGTCCTTGGAAAATTTTCACCTTGACCATTGCCAAATCCATTGTTGAGAATAGGGAAGATGAGATTATCAGCACCGGCTGGGCGGCGGTGAAACTTTGATGTTGATAAAATTTTCGAGTGTGGTTGCTTGTAGTTGTGGATTTGAATTCTTGTAAAAGTCGAAGAAGTTTTCGAGTTGCTGTGTTGAACAAGGTCTTCATAAATACAGGTTTTTCTTTCTTTCTTCTATTCTAGCATCGGGCTAGCTTTGATACCAACTGAGCAGCCTGAGCCGTGGTAATCCTATCCTTATGGTGGTACTGAGCACCAGAAATATTCTCGCTCGCGGGTATCATAATCATTTTAGATCATCACACTCTCTCTCGATAATTTTCATCCTTTTAACTCTCATTTCTGATATTAACCATATCTTCCCTTCCTGTATACACATATCGCTCAGTGTGTATAGACCTCACACCTTTCCAATACCCTCCAAATATCCTGAAATCTATTGAACCACTGTTCGCTTTCCTAGCCACAAGCGGGTTACTATGCCAGGTCGCGTTTTTCCACAACTCTTTTTTTTCTCTTTGTCTGCTGGTTTTTAATTGAGCAATCCATGTGTTCAATGGTCATGCACTGTCAACCACCTCAATGACATTTTGGCTCCTGTCTATCTCAGCGTATGATACCAGGGGTGGCCCAGGGTGTGCTTGAGTCTAACCTTACCCCTCCTTACAATTTCAAGCTTTCGTTTGTTAAAGCGCACCCCTCAGGTTTGCTTGTTTCCCTAGTTTGAAAACCGTAGCGACAGGGGCCGCGAAATTTTCAGTAGAAGCATCTCGCCTATACCTGAATTTCCTTGGCTTCTGTATTTCAGGTTCCCTACTGACCCGTGTACTCGATCACTATCCAATGACTGGTGAAGCCTTTTTGTCCGAATGCTAGCCTTGTTCTCACTACCACCAATCAGCTCACTTACTTGTAAAAGAGGTCTTGTCTAGCATAGGGACAACTGACACCGTACTAGGGGCAAGCATAAAGTTTTCGAACACACAGAAGTGGCTTACCAGCAAAAAATCCTCAAAATCTGGTGACTGCTATAAGGTTCATATCAATTTTATTATCTACTAAAAGGACCCACTCCAATCTAAGCTTTGACACCTACCGCAATGCAATCCCGAAGCATGCTAGCTCAACCTGCTCATCGCGCCGTATATCTCAATGGACCACCCGTACGGCTTATAAAGCCTCTACTATCGGAAGGATGTGGTTGACTTTGGAATACGCGGGAGAGTTGGAAAGATCGTTTAGATGCTTGCAGATGATTTGGGAGATTGAGATAGAAAGGTTCACAGTTTATGAAAGAGATTAGATAGCCATGTCTTTCTTTTGTTTACTACGGGAGTTTACGAAGGAATAAGGGCATGGCGGGAATAGGGAGATAGGTGTGGTGATTGACGGAAGGATCAGGAAGTGCTACTTATGTTTTACCTATACAATTGTTCCTGTCATGAGTTTTTTGCTTTAGCAAGGCTAATTCTAAGAGCTGAGCGAAGTGTCCAAGTTCCATGTGAATTCTCTTTCTATCGTCTACCACTGCGCCATACATAGCCTGCCAACATTAAGACCTACCACATGAGCCAAAATGTCTGGTCAGAATACGGCTGTCTATTGTGTATTCTAATAATTTGACAGAAATGTAAATATAGATTTAATTCCTTTTCCTTTACCCACCAGCCGACTGCCCTCATTATATTTGGTTGGGCTCAATAATAGTTTGGCTTGATTTGAGTTGGGTTACCAAATTAGAAGGCTTCATCATGCCTCTATTCCCTCCTAATTTTGTTCCAACCTGTGGTCTTATTGGTAGTAGTGTTGCTTGTGCTTGGCCTCTTACTATTACACTTTAGGCTGTGGGTTCGAATCCTTGCAGATTCAGACTTTTTCAGAAGGCCGAGAAGATTAAGCCGCTCAGCATAGGAAGTGGCTAAGCTGCTTCTAATAATTGTTCATCAAAAAAGGCAGAAAGAGAACGAGGAAAAAAGAATTTATATCATTAGGCATAGTGGTATCCTGGATCTTCAAATGCTCTCGGCGCATCATAGGAATGGGACTAAAGGGGCGGGTAGGGGTGGCCCTTTTGCTGAAATTTTCTAATTCTTGCCCTTAAAAACATTATTTATACTTGAGATTTCAAGTTCGGGAATTGCTGCCTGATTGGTTAGATCCCAATATTTATCATACCATACGGAGGCTGCTAATCCTACTCGTGTCTCCATGCCAAGATTGGGCACCGCCTCTGGAATAGTTTCCTTTCAACCCGTAGAAGTCATAGTGTTCAAGCTGTTTCAATTTCAGTACAGTCCAAGTAGCCGGTCAGGGCCTTGTATGAGAATAATCTCACAATTCATCGCAATATTGAATCGTTCACAATACCTTATGTGCGTGTTGTTGTGAAGCCGTGAGAAAAAAAAACGGCCTCAACCCGAGACTCTATGTACAGAGTCAGAGCGCATACCCCAAGAACCTATCCATCGCTTTGTATGAACCTTTATGTGAATTTATTACAAGTCCACGCATGTGTAGCAAATCAGGTTTAGTGTTTAATGGGCTGCTCTGTGAACAGAAGAATTCAATCATCTATATTGACTTCAGATATTCGTTGAGGGTTTTTCCACCACAGTACTTCTTGAGAAAAGCGTCGTCAAGACTATCCTCTGTACGGCCAGCAGAGGCTATTCCAAAGCAGTGCCCAATCTTTACGGACCAAGACACGAGTAAGCTTGTTACCATAAAATCTTTTTGAATCCATTGTCGGTCCACAGAAGTCGCTCCAAACCGCATTATGCTTAGCACCTCATGTTAACAAAATTACGAATAAAAGTTAATACCATCCAATGTTCTCGTCATAGGTAACTTGAAGATATACAACTCCTTGACAACAGCACTCCTTCTCCGGGCATTTCGCAGTGGAGGAAGATAGTATATTTTATAACTCAATTTGAAGAATGGGGGGCTTCAGGGGGAAATCAGATGTCGTACATCAGAGAAAGATAACATCACAATGTCAATCAACAGGGCTTACAACAAGCATGGTCCAGATTAACTATTTTAGGCTTCTCACCACATACCCGAGTACATATTTTCCGTTCCCACAGGATCGGAAACGCAACCACGATAACCTTAAACAGACGGCCGAGTTGGTGCAGATACATAATCAGGATGATCGCAGATCTCCGGCCAGTGTTCCCAACCGTCCAGTCCGTTGGTATTCCTGTGAGGACGGGACAGACTACGGTTCATAGTTTGTCTTTTGGGGGCGCAAGAACCGACTACGCTGGGAAGGTGACGACAAGTCGGACTATAAGGGACTATGTCCCAGCGCTTGGACCCCTATACAAGCCAAGCTGAAATCGTCCACCTTTGAACGAATTCTTTTCACATCATCGTCACTGTTGCGGTTACCGGATCTCCCTGCAGTCTCCTGAAGTCGGCCGCCGTCCACCCCTCTGCCTTAGGTTAAAATGTCTGACCCTGTTTAGCCACCGTCCTGCCCTTAGGGCGCCCCAAACGGAAGACAGATACCAGTCCCATCCCGTCCGGCTCGCTTGGCAGTCCCCCTGGACGGTTTCCAACTCAGGAGACAAAACTAATGGAGTAACCCTATCAAGGGATGCAATGTTAGGGCATATCATTAGCAGGCGAGTGGAACTGTCCCATGTTGAGGGTGACTGGTGTTTCTGGTCTTTGTGCGATAGGGAGCCCACTGTACGAATGGCTACCACAAACTGTATTTAGTCTCAGCTGCGTTCTCTCGTTTCTGTACCATAGCCATCAACACTCCACACCACCAAATAGCGAACACACTTTAGTTTGGCTATCACTTTCTTTCCGAGTCTCCTCTCACAACGCTTCCTTCACGGCCGCCTCCCAGGCGTGCTTGTACGGCGGGTGTTATTCCAGGATACAGTTTCTTCGCAACCACCACGATCAACCATGTCTACTCTTCCCCCCTCACTCGCCTCTTTAGCAACCAGTGCTCCCCAACCATCCTCCAGCCAGCAACCAATGGAGGAAAGAAATATCGTGGTAGACCACCTTCTGAGATCTGGTGCGTTCGATGATTGCAAATTTTCCCGCACCCCACGTCAGGGGATAAGCAGATATCTCGCCAAATGGGAAAATGAACGCCACCACCTACAAACCCTCACAAGCACCGTAAACTATGTGGACCTGAAAGACAGTCGGCGTAGTGGGAAACTCCCAGTCTATGATATCAACACACAAAACACTTTCCGTTATATCGAATCAGACCCCGACGGTTACCACCACAGCCTCAAGGATAAGAATGGAGTTGTGCTCGCCTACCGAGTTCCCATTCCGGCCTCACACATCACACAGTTGCACAAAAGTCAGCCCCTCCTACCCGTTCATCGAATACAACCAACAGCTCGCGGCATTTTCCACCACCGCCACTACGCATTGTGGGCTGATTATAGCCCTACAATCATGAAAAGCAAGGAATATCGCCAGGATCTTCCCCATTCTCAATCGTGGTTGGATAGCAATAAACCTCTGTTTCAGAAGCTGTCGAATACTCTCCGAATGCTTGATCCTCACATGTACGTCAAGTTTACATCCATCGACAAATACCTCCCTGATGGCTACAACCGTATGGCTGGAGCGTGGCACGGCGTCGCTATTAATGAGTACATGCGGCCTCAGGAAACAAGAGGAGACACCCATATCAATTGGCAAGACTTCCCCCGGGGATATAATTGTGTCGTTCCTTGGGGAACCTTTACGGGCGGTGCAGTTGTTCTCTGGCAGGCTAAGGTTATCTACCAACTACAGCAGGGGGAGGCGTTGTTTTTTTTAGGTGGGGTGATGGCGCATCAGGTTCAACCCATTCTAACTGGAGAGAGAAACTCCTTGGATTTGTTCACTCATAAAAGCTCCTTTGATTGGAAAAAGCGCGAGGACCAAAAGATGGAGAAGGTGTATGGGAAACCTCGGTCCTAGTTAATATCTTCTGTATGTATATAACTCAATTGAATCATTCTACAGACAAGTCCTCGGCGCGCCCAGTGAGGGCCCGCCCAAGATCCTGGAGAAGTGTGGACAGTTCAGTCGGTCGGTGGACTACTTCACTGAGATGCTGAAAGACAACGAACACGTAGGGAAGATACGGCTGAAACTACTAGATTAGGCGGCCTGAGATGGATAAGCAGCGATATTTGAAAAGGTTTGGGAATAAGGCGCAGGCACAAAGTTGGAGGAATAGAGGAGGGGGAAAAGGGATATCTTGAAGAGGGTTAAGATTTTAAAGAGCAGTATGTTCCCTTTCTCCTCACCCTCCCTACCGGATGGGAGACAATTGACGGGGGAGTGAATATTGAAACAGGAGGCGTGGAAGTAAAAGCAACCACCGAGGCCGATATGTTTGATGTAGCCTTCAAAAAGGTTGTCAAGGGCCACTGAGGGCGGCATCAACCCCAAGTGCCAGAAGAAGGATCACGAGTACGGCTTAGCGGTAGGAAGAAATTTGCGAAGTGTACCGATACCAAATCCTCCTGTTACCGTTCCGGTTTCTCTTATGAGAACAATGCTCAATTCCCCAGCATTAAGATGATGAAGAGGGCTATGAGGATAGGCAAGTGCAGGCGGGCTGGTGGCGGCGGCAGTCGCAGATGGCAGATAGATAACAGATAGGCCGATGAATGGATGGATAATTAATTACATAAGGTCCCGGCTTGCGGATTCCGGAACTCTAAATGCGTAAATAAAACGGAATTGTACACCATATCATTGCAGTATTACGGAGGGGCCCAACTCCCCACCAAACCCGCTCCATCCTATCCTCTACGAAAATCCAATATCACAAACCCAAATCCCGCGCAATCAGGAGGGGAGTACCTACTCCCCCTGTGGCATAAAAGCCGGGAACAAAACTCCTGGAACAAGAGCATAACATACCATCCACAGTACAATCAACTTAGCACGAGCATCACCAGCACAAATCATGGACGCAGCCAACCAGTACTAAACCACGCTCTCGCTACTCAACCGTGTGATGATCCGTAGCCATGGCAGCTAGAAACAGCTGGTGGATAGCCAATTTCCCAGCAAGCCCACCGTCGCCCTAGAAAGTCCATCTACCGGAGAAGGTGAGGGCCATCAGCGCCCGCGTCACAAGGAGGAATAGCAGTATGTTGGAGATTGTCCAGTATCGAAGGATTCCCATGTTCCCGGCTTAGTTAATCTCGAGCCAGAAAGTCGGATGAGGAATACTGGAATACAAACCAAAACCCTCCTGAAAAAGAGGTAAATTCAAGGAACAGTGTCGTTACACCAACTCCTAACATCCCCCGCACTAGCATCATTAAGACAGCACCTCCCCCAAGAAAACGCACTCCGGAAGCACCAATCCTGTTAGCTCTTTAGCGATATGATACAATAATTTTGAGGTACGGCTACCCACTTAGGTCATGTCTAGGGGTTAGCTTAGTAACTGACTACTGTGTGTGGATTAAGTCTATCATTGGTCGCGATGGAGTGGGCTTGGCACGGGTGTTTCCTATGAGTAGTTTCTCTCTTGTACCACTATTATACTTGTAATTTCATCGCGTATTCGGAATCTGGTATTAATAAACATTTATAGCTTAGTGCTATGTCCAAATATGGCTAGGAGGAGCCACTATTACATGTATTATTCAGTCTCGTCTGGGTCAAGCTTCTGCTCAGTTCCCTACATTTGACAGGGCCTCTACCATGTGCTCTTACAGTTTTTCCTCATGGCTTTTACCCGGGGATCGGCTCACAATAGTTATAATAAATACTATGCAGGTTTTTGAGTCACCCCAGGTTTATATTATGCCCAAAGGAACCTTTTAGAAATCACAACTTGCTCCTCTCATATTATCGTCACAATTGTGGTCACCCGCACCGCAATTATCACCTCTAAAAACATAAAAGCGGAGTGTTTTGTCCTCTAGTCCGATCAGCTAACCTGTTATCATCGGCTGCTTTCTCCTCTTTATATTAACCCCATCATACATTTGATATTTCTCATAATACTACTGGCTGGCACTTTTGTAGCAACCGGATTCCGAATACGCGATGAGAATACAAGTAGTCTATAACGAACATCTCACCTTACACAACGTACCACACACATCCCAACAAATCCAACCCCCACGAGCACCCCCCCAATCCCCAACACAACTGACCTCCCCACCGCCACCCACCTCTCACTCACTGACCCCTCCCTCCTCCCCAGCCATCAACCTCCGCCCAACCCTCCAGAAATCCAGGGGAAACACCGCACTGTTCAACCCCCCATCCCACCACACCATGGTGGCAAGGAATATCCATGCGCCGGCGACAACCACGAAGCTATGAACAACCCCAAGAAGCTCCGGAGGGCAAACAACAACTCGCTGTATGGCTCTGAAAGGAATATCCCAGCCGGTGAGGTGGCGTGCAGGAGAGCAGCTACAAGTGGTAATTTCTTATTTGAAGGGGAGACTTTACGCGCAAGAGCATGGAGCACCTCTGTTGACAGCACTTGTGCAAGGTTGGCCAGGAGGACAGCAGAGAGGGTGTAATCATAAAGCTGGGAGGTAGGGCACTTCTCTCACAGTTATGGGACATTCCGTTGAAGTTCGCCAGCTGTGAATTTCCTCCCATACCGACAGGATTCAAAGTTTCACTCGTATACTGGAGCTGAATGCACCATCTGATTTACTCTTCATCCGCGGACGACCCGACAAGGTCAAATAGTGAGGATAAAAATAAGAGTGGCGAAGAGGACGAGGTGAAGAGGCGGAAGGTGAATGAGAAATCGGGGCTACCGGCTTCGAAGGTCCTGAGAATATTCTTCCTGACAAAGAATTCACTTTTGAGCGAGGCTCAGGAACGTGAGACTTTGCGGAGGGAGTTTTTGGGTCTGCAGGAGAAGATTAAGAATGAGATGATCACTATTCCGTTTGTTTTTTATGATGGTAGGTATTGCGCATGCTCCAATTTTTGAAGTTGACATACAGCTAACATCCACTAGCCACTAATGTTGCTCTACCCACCGGAGAGGGAGTGACCGTTCAGAAAGGCGAGCCGGTATGGTTCTTTCGCGAACCTGCTAGGAATGTCTGAATACAGGGAGTGGCTCAGGGTTTCGGTCCATGATTTAATGCTTGTTCCCGGGGAGGTGATAATACCTCCCTTATTTCTTTCACCTCCTCCTCCGTTTTCGCAATGACTAACTCGCTCCACAGGATTTTGAATTCTACTATTTTATTGTCAATCGCAAGATGGGGCCCAACGGATTATAGTTTGATTTGCCTTCATCTCTATCACCCGCCTCCCAAACTTGCACTCCGCATCCGAAGAGAGATGATCCTACAATGAGAAAAGTGGTGGATTGCGGCTAGTGGGATATGGGTGGGAATGCATTATTTTTTGGGCAACCCTCCTTCTCGGTAGTCTATTCTCGCTGCTCCCTGATTAGAGATAGGATAACGTACTATCAGAAGGCTCTTCTGAAAACCACGGCCTGATACTGTATATAATATTTACTTCTTTTTTTCCACTAACTATTCACTTGTTTAGTAGCACGAAATATGGGACCTAGACTAATGGTTGACGCTGATGTAAAACCATTGGTAGGTTTTTTAGTTACAAGGAGAAATTCAATCAAAGTGATGATTGATTGCTAGTAGTAGTTGGGGCTTGCGCACTATTTCTTCAGGTATACAATTACATAGTGCTCGTCCCGAGAACAACCGTGTTGCTTGTAAGAGATTATCAAGTGGAGTTAGTTTAGTGGGCGAGTGATCTTCTATGAATAGAGAGTGGTAGGGAAACATCTTCCAAACAAGTCTGTTCAATCCTACTGTTGACAATTCTTGCGGATCGCTCATGACCTGCTATTAGAGTGCACAGGCCGTTAAGGGTACTATAACGCCTGAAGTGTTAATCATTTCCTCTATACAGGCGACTATCCTACTGATATCGTAAGATTACTCAACTGCCAAGCCCCCACCAGCACTCTTCCGAAAGAAATTCAAAGAAAGGGAAAGTCCACAGCTCCACTAGATCTACACCACTACAAACCACCCAAGAAATAAGACCATAACTTCATACACAAAAATAGGGAAGAGCAAACTTGTCTGTTCTTCCTTCCCTCCCTTCCCAGATCTCAATTCCCCAATCAACAAATAATGTAACGGCACACAAAACCGCCCTACTCAGGCACCAAGACAGGTACCAAGGCTACGACTCTATCCGGAAAAGGCAAATGAAGATATCTACTGCGGCAAAATGGCTTGCTGAGGTAGAGCGGCGATAAGGAGGATGTTTCAGAGAGCAGTAAGGTGCCTGAATTGGTTTAGGTAAGTACCAGGGTACCGGAGCAGGGCTAGAGATCTGCTATGAAGAAGACAGAGGGGAAGCTTACTGAGCCTAATTTCATCGGGAAGGAGGAATCCGGTGACTCCGATTCCACAAGTGGTGGCCGAGACTGAAACAGGCACCACCACTCTTAGTAAAAACTAACTACTAACAGTCGCGATCGCACCCTCTCCCTAGCACATATATTCCTCCCGGATATTCTCGTGTGCTGCGAAGCCCTGCTCATAACCACCCCGGAACCCACCGTCATCCCAGATATCGATGAAGACTTAACCCTTGGGCTTACATTCTACCAGCTAGCCCACAGCACAGCCAACGAGGGTCGCCCCCAGATCCTAGCCGACGGTGGGGGGCACAGCCGGCCTGTGGGCTACCTCCCTGAGATGCTAAAAGAGGATGGGAACATGAGGAAGATACGGCAGAAGCCACTTGACAAGGTGTGGGAAAGTGCCAGGGCGAGAGACGCGCAGCGCAAGCAGCGAGATTCTATGAAGACAAAGAAGCTAGTGCGGGACATGATTATATTATGAAGTAGAACTCTCGGACTTGAGAACAATTTTATTTTTCCATACACTAGTCTAAATTTTGTTTTCTGTAGGAACAAGCAGAGAAGTCGTATGACAGATTAGTCACGTAACACCCACCACGATTTCTGGTCCCCCACGGAGCCAGGATTTTCCCTGGCCAAAGACTTGTCATAAAGCCCTCTCGCCACGTGTTCAATCGGTTTGGACTGAGAGACGACCCACAGCGAGGGTAGAACCATAATAAAACTATTATTCGACAAAAGAGTCATTATTGTTTCAACATTCTGCGTCTGGTCCTATAACTTGTTCCTATGTATTCTGCCATCGCGCATAATACGCCCTCCAATATCTAGCTCGACTTTATGCAATACCCTACCCTTGAGCAGTCTCCCCTCCAAATAGGCCTGTTTGGCATCCATTAGAATAACCCTTGGATCCTCTAAAATCCAATGTCAGCAAGAAATAATCTTTTTCCAGTTGTTTTATAGTATACGACTTACTAGCCCAGCTCACCCCGTCCTCAAGGTCTTTGGTAATAGATTAAATTAACTTGATTCTACCACCAAGGAGATCAAATATCTCCTTGAGCACTTCACAAGCCTTGCCCCCTTTTGTATTAAGGAAGACCTTAGACTCCAGGTAACTGATATTGCCAATGGAGACAAACTTTCCAAGATGAGACTTTGCCGAATGTGCTATGCACATCCAGATGTCAAGTTAGCAAGATGTAATCACAAGTAGGCTTTACAGCCCAGGGGAGAAGCATACCGAGCATTTGAAGGGGAGGGTGTCCCTCGCTTGTCACAAAAATAGTGATAAACGATCGATTGTCTGCGGCATCCTTGGCCACATCCTGTAAGAACTGCAGTAAAGCTGGGTTTCAAACACCTAGCCTCTTAACATTGTCTAAGACTAGAACACCAGGACGACCGGTGTATTTCCTATAGATATCTGCTCTTTTGTAACAATCCTATTGTCTGTTCCTTATATTGCAACCGGTAACAACCGTTTTTACCAAAACTTTGCTATCTCTTTAGATAGTCTAGAGCTGTCTTATCGTATGTGGACCCTACTATCTCATCAGATAGTACAGGACTGTCTTGTGCTATGCAGGCCCTACTGTTGCATCAGATAGTATGGGACTGCCTTGTCGGGATATAGGACTATTCTGGTAGTCATATATTATCGTTGCGCCTCTTCAGACTGTAGTATTCAATAGTGTAGAAGATAAAGGGAATGTTATTGCAACTTCTAAGTATAGAAAAGTAGTTAGATAGTTGCGTGAAGATCCTATCTCTTGGTCGGAACCAAGCCCCTTAGATGGACATCTTCTCACAACCCTTGCCCTGGTGACTCATCACCTCGCGTTACCTATCCTCTATGACTCATAGTGAGTCATATCGTGAAATCCATCAGCTGACTTCCCTGAGTCACTGCGCAACATACTATTAACAAATGAAAACTGATAAACCAAATCATATACTCAAATGAGGCATATCCGTGAAACCCATGACTCATAATGTGAGTCATGTGTAAAAGTCATTACATCATATGACGTCACAATCGTGAGTCATGGAACCATCAACCAATCATAATACAAGAATAACTCGCAAGTGCGCAGTCATGCGAGAACTATGAGTCAAATAACGTCATAGTGTGAAATCCAACATACCTTGTGACTAATAAGTATTAGTCATGTGAAATCCGCTGTGCATAGTCACGATTTGTGACATCTTTTGCAAAATTCCAAAAACACAATGTCTAGCAGGCGGTTATTTTCTAATAATATACTAGTATTAGTGTAAAGTATTAAAAGAGATGTGAATATCCTCTTGTATTATTCCAATTATTCCCAACATCACTGCAACCCAATGGGGACGAGGAGTTGTCCATTTTAGTGCAGTGCCCAACAAGTCGGCAAACCTTTCCCTGGATGGGGCCCCGGGTATAATATTAACATAAATGATACCCCACAACTTGTTGCTGACAGTGCTGACCAGAGTGGTCTTCCCAGTCCAGTGGTATCCTATTATCAAATGGTAACAGTTATGACCCACCAATGGCTGGAGAACGGAGGAAATGGTTCTAGAAATACCGTGACGTTTGACAAAGCAGTCGAGATTCATATCTGCCACCGCTGCTTTGTTCAGACCACTGCCAGAAGCCTTTCGCCACGACCATCATTGTAGTACATATACCCCACATCGGTAACACCAAGCAGGGTCGTGCCACCAGCCCCAGCCCTGGTCGCCAACACTACCATCTGTGTTTGTTAGAATTTAATTTAATCTTGCAATTTGGAGCAAGGGGAGAGAATACTTTCTGCCTGTTGGCAATTGTAGCTCTAAATTTCTGCCAAAGAAGAGGCATTTTTTGAATTGATGATTCGCAATCATTGGTGTGAGCTATTGGGGCGTGGGCAGTTAGAGGTGGGGTTGATGTCAAAGAGGTGAGAGTGTTGGTGGAGAAAGGGTTCGGGGTGTGGGGGGAGATAGACCCAAGGAATCGTGGTTACAAGGTAAGAGGGGATAAAGGAAAAGATTAGGTTTGTATCCGGTCACTTGGTTCAGATTCCGGGTAATCAGGCAAAAAAGAAAGGCGAAGGGGAGAGTAAAAAGGGTGTGGGCAGATTACCAGCGCTTTTGAGTATTTTTTCAATTACCATACCCGGGGTAGGTGAAGAAAACCAGGTACTTGTAATTATGATGGGCTGGGTCTTGGATGCGGCTCATTTGCATGGCTTATGACTCTCATAGCTACTCATGTATTTTGAATTTTTGGTTCATTTTTTCATGCAGTTCCGAAATCTAGTGCCCCCAACCCCTAGCGCCGCCACACGTTTTGTCCCAAACACCCAAACCCTGTGGGATGTGCTAAAGAAGCAGACCGTTGGTCTTGTGCATCTAAGGCAATTCAAGAAGGGTGGAAACGAACTAGCCGAACAACGGGACCACACAGTAGCCCACAAAATACAACCGATTCGCAGCAGTGGCGAGGGTGGAGAGTGGGTAACCTGTGAGCTTGTCGCGGAAAGGTCGTGAGGCGCCCACTGACAGCGGAGGTGAGAGAACTAATTAAGAAGCACAAGAACATGGTGGATGGGAAATTATCATTTGCTGGGGAGGGTGTTGGCGATGATGGCACGGATGATGGCGGTTACTTTTCATCTGCGGACCCGACAAGGTCAAATATTGAACATAAAAATAAGAGTGGGGATGAGGACGAGGTGACAAGGCGGAAGGTCAATGCCCAATCGGGGCTACCAGCTTCGAAGATCCTGAGAATATTCTTCCTGACAACGAATACACTTTTGAGCGTGGCTCAGCAACATGAGACTTTGTGGAGGGGGTTTTTTGCTCTGCAGGAGAAGATTAAGAATGAGCAGATCAGTATTGCATTGGTTTTTTATGAGAGTAGGTATTGCTCATGCTCCAACTTTTGAAGTTGACATACGGCTAACATCAACTAGCAACTAATGTTGCTCTACCCACCAGAGAGGGAGTGACCGTTAAGAAAGGCGAGACTGTATGGCTCTTTCTCAAACCTGCTACGAATGTCTGGATACCGGGAGTGGCTCAGGGTTTCGGTTCATGATTTAATGCTTGTTCCCGGGGAGGTGATAATACCTCACTTATTTCTTTCACCTTTTCCTCCCTTTTCGCAATGACTAACTCGCTCAACAGGATTTTGAATTCTACTATTTTATGGTCAGTCGCAAGATAGGGCCCAACAGATTATAGTTTGATTTGCCTTCATCTCTATCACCCACCTCCCAAACTTGCACTCCGAATCCGAAGAGAGATCATCCTACAATGAAAAAGGTGGTGGATCGCGGCTAGTGGGATATGGGTGGGAATGCCTTTTTTGCGGGCAAGCCTTCTTCTCAGTAGTCTATTCACGCTGCTCCCTGGTCAGAGATGGTAAAGTGACAAATCAAAAGTCTTGCTGATTCTCCCGTTTCACACCAAAAATGGGCAAAAACTCCACTTTTTAATTGTTAATATCTCACCAGCAACTACATCACCTTTTTCCAAACCTTGGATTTAAAGTCTCATTATCAGTGCAATTCCCCATGATTAATTTCAAGTACGCTCATCACCAACTGAAGGTCATACTGGCTTGTAAAGTTCTACTATTGCTTGAAAATCATCATTTTCGCTAATTTGCTAGGATAATTGCCACAGCAGCTACTCACCAACCAGGTTCCCATGTTTGACAAGGTGTACAATAAGAAGGAAGTGTCAGGAGACTCTGTAAATAACTGGAGGATGATCTTCAGATATATATATTACTACTTATGTGGTTTCTGGAAAGTTTGCCATCTAAGTTTGGTAGAGGAACTTGGGTGAAAAACCCTTCAAAAGGGCAATTTTGGTGTGAAAGGGCCCGATCACCAAGACCTTTGATTACGCACTTTATAATGTACCATCAGAAGGCTCTCCTGAAACCTGCAGTATGAGACTGTATATAATATTTACTTCTTTTTTTTCCCTATCTTTTCACTTGTTTAGTAACATGAAATACGGGACCTAGAATAATGGTTGATGCTGAGGTAAAACCATTAGTAGGTTTTTTAGTTACAAGAAGAAATTCAATCAAACTTATGATTGATTGTTACTACTAGTTGGGGCTTGCGGACTATTTCTTGAGGTATACAATTACATAGTGCTGGTCCCGAGAACAAGCATCTTGCTTGTAAGAGATTATCAAGTGGAGGTAGTTTAGTGGGTGAGTTATCTTCTATGATTAGAGAGTGGTAGGGAAACATCTTCCAAACAAGTCTTTCAATCCTACTCTTGACAATCCTTGCGGATCGCTCATGACCTGCTATTAGAGTGCAGGGGCAGTTAGGGGTGCTATAACCCCTAAAGCGTGAATTATTTCCTCTATACAGGTGACTATCCTACTGATATCGTAAGATTTCGCAACTGCCAAGCCCCAACTGGCACCATCATTATTCTGAAAACAATTGACAAAAAGGGAAGGTCCACAGCTCCACTAGAGCTACACCTCTACAAACCACCCAAGGAATAAGACCATAACTTCATACACGAAAATCGGGAAGAGCAAACTTGTCAGTTCTTCCTTCCCTCTCTTACCAGATGTCAATTGCCCAATCAACAAATGATGTAACGGCACAGAAAGCCACCCTACTCAGGCACCAAGGCACTCACCAAGACTACGACTCTATCCGGAAAAGGCAAATGAAGATATCTACTGCTGCAAAATGGCTTGAGGATGTAGAGCGGCGATGAGGAGGATGTTTCAGAGAGCTGTAAGGGGCAGGAATTGGTTGAGCTAATTACTAGGTTACGAGAGAAGGGGTAGAGATCGGCTATGAAGCAGATGGAGGGGAAGCTGGCTGAGCCTGATTTCATCAGGGAGGAGGAATCTGGTGACTCTGATTCTACAAGTAGTGGCGAAGAAGAGAAGGAGAATGAGTTCTCTGACATCCCCTTCTCTGACATCTCGGCGTCAGACCGAGACTGAAACACGCACCCCACTCTCAGTAAAATCTAAGCACAAACACTTGCGATCTCACTGTGTCCCTAGTCCATATATTCCTCCCGGATATTCCTTCCAGATATTTTCCCTTTCTGTGCAACCCTGCTCCTAAGCATCGCGGAACCCACAGTCATCTCAGATATCGCATGAGACATAACCATTGGGCTCACATTCTTCAAGCTAGCCGACAGCACAGCTCATAAGGGTCGCCCCATGATCCTGGCGGAGGGTGGACGGCTCAGCCGGCTAGGGGGCTAGCTTCTTGAGATGCTAAAAGATAATAGGAACATGGGGAAGATACAGCAGAAGCCACTAGACAAATAAGGAGGCATGCTCAATCATGATCTGATCTTGTGGACCCCATGATCCTATGGTCATCAGCAAAAATAATACCTTGCGTCCTGTGCGGCCCGTGCTTCTGACGCCAGGGACGTCGGAATGCTAATCGCAAATCAGGACGTAACGTCGGATCCACGTCGCGTCCTGACTTTGCGTCACCTAGCGCCCGCTGTCCTGACGCTATTGGGACACGGACCCCTACGTCCTGTGCGTCCTGACTACGTCTGGTGCTCCTCTATTACCTCCTGACTCCCCCTGATCTAGGACTCTTCTGTTCCTACTGCGTCGGGTGCTCTGCTATTGCGTTCTGACGGGGTCGGATCTATGACTCTCCCGCCCAGATGCCGGTTCCTTCTCAGCGAACATCAGGGCTTCGCACATCTGCAGATCTCGCGTCCTAATGTTTTCACACCCTGCCGACCTCGTCCGAATCCCACCATCCGCATCTCTCCCTTCCTGACGGCTTCTCACTTCTTCCTGATCTTACGCCCTATATATGCCTCGTCCTGATCCGATCGTGACTCTGTCTGACCCCGCGTTTTCATCCGGACGCATCGTGTACTTAGTCTAATGCCATCCTGATCCTACACCTAGGCACTTCTCTTCTTTCAAACGCTGTCACGATGTGTTTTACTATCCTGATCGCCAAGATGCACCTGTTAAGCGTTGCTTCTATTAATTCTATTCTGAATTCCTTGAGTTGGCTAGACGCCCTCATCTTAATACCACTATGCTCCTCGCACACTTTCCTATATGTGAGAACGCATCCCAAAACCACTACACTACACATGCTCAGCATTCTAACTACCCGCATCTATGCTCGCACTTTCCCCCTGCTCCATATCCCACGGATCAGTAGTCTCCTCCGCCGGCTCTAGATCATCAAGGCTGAGCGCGAGCTGTCGCAATGTAGTCGGAGTCACAGTATTGTCCAAAGTTAGCCCCCCAGCCACCTCCTGTGAGCCGTTCGGAGTCTGTAGGTCCGAATCGAGGAAGTTGAGTAGCCGGGTTGCCGACACCTGGGTGAAATCGAAAGACGTGACAGTTTCCTGTAAATCGTTTTGGTTATCCGGGGCTCCAATATGCAGGTTGCCGGGAGTTTGACTCTCAATCTGTGAAGTTGGACGTGTCTGAATGCGTGGAGTTGGGCGTGTCGGAATCCGAGGAGTTGCCCGTGGGGGGGCCGTCTAGACATCTGACTCTGCACCTCTGCCGCCACTGCTTCCCAATCGTCAGTAAACCCTTCACGGCGATCTTCCTGTATCCCATGCTCCTTCTCCATTTTCGCTTTGATGGTCTCGCGAATGTTCTTGAGGATCATTGTCTGTACCCAGTCTGGGCACGTGGCCCACGTCTGGCGCTGGCGGGCAAAGAGGTCTTCCGAGCTCATCATGAGGTTAGCATCCTGGCCGGAACTAGAGAACACCAGGTTCAGGGTCAGGCTCACCTGCTACTGCGTCCGGCTTGAAGACGCATGTTTCAAGATAGATTCCGGTTTGCCATGCTCGCAGAGTATGGCAGAGTATGGCACAGGTTAAACATACCATGGTGCCATTGATGCGACCAAGAAAATCAGGTTCGGCAATCCCACGCATTTTCCTGCCCTTGAAGTACTTTCCCCATATTGCCTCGGGGATCTGGGGCGCGAGGAATCGATTCGTTACTTGCTGGGTCAAGTCCATACGCATTAGTTGTGGCCGGGCTATCACAAAGCGCACACTTACCTCATACCCTCTCGGGGAGCACATGAATCTATCCCTCTCGAGGAGGTAGTCCACCCTACGCCCAATCGCCGTCGGGTCTCGGGGGAGATCGTAATATCTTCCAATGCGTTCCTTTACGTGGAACAGAAACTGGGATCTTACTGCAGAGTGTCTGGCGCGTATCTGTCACATGTAGTAAGCACCAACGACGAGTGCGTCAAGTTTGAGTATCAGCGTCCACTTATTATTTTTATGCTTGTCACCGATGGTTCAATATTTCCTGGGTCGGATATGTCCTCGAGAGCCTTCATCCAAACGTGGTGGACCTCGGACATCAATACAGCGGGTGCTGGGAGAGGATTCACAAACAGGGTGTACCATAGAATAAGAGTCTTGGCCTGCACAATTACAGCAGCCTCGGCCCCGGTGGCCGTATTTCGCCGTGAGTTAGTATCCGGCCAGATGTGATGCTCTTGTTGTTGATTATTGGGATGGGTGGGAGGGGTCGAGCTCCGGACTCCGGACGTAGTGGGACTATGGGTGGCCAGTGGCAACGAATATGGTGGTAGACTGGAAGATCTGAATGCCGGTGGAGTATACGCACCACCCTGAATTATACGTGGTCGAGCTGCTTGGGTGGTCCCGACTTGAGCCGCTCCATGAGATCCGGAGGTGGTCAAAACTCGCACAGTTGAAACCCGGGCATTTGCTTGTCCTCTGTGTGCAGTTCGTGATCGATGACGAGACCCTGAGCCAGTGTCGTCATCCGGGACATCATTGTCTTCTGCGTCTGGTTCTGTGTCCGATTCACGTTCATTAGATCTGCGGGAGTTCTGGGACTCATCGCTCCTCTCATCGCTCAGACCAACTGTCACTATTTGTTGTTGTGCATCTGGTTCCCCCTCGGGTTCACTATACGACGTGGTCTGTAAGGTCCTCCTTCTGGCGCACTTCACGGGTCGTGATGTGGGGCGTCTTATGGTTTGTGGTGCGGAAGAACTTCGACCGGACGACTGTGTACCATGGGAGCTGCTTGATTCGGCAGGCAGTGTTCTTGTGCTATGGGAGCTGCCTGATTCAGTCCGCTGTGTTCCTGATCCAGATCCCCTCTGCGCGGGTATGGCGTCACGTCAACGCCGCTCTAGATTGCCTACTCGTGAAGTTGTCTGACTGAGTGATTTGCTTTGAGGTTGTCTAGACATCATAGAATACCGGAGACAGATGAAGATTTTTCAGAGAGAATAGGGATTAGAATGCAGGAGTGTAATGTATCCCACGCGATGTGGATAGTTGTAGTTTGTAGTTGTTGTGCAATGGAATGCGTCAGGTCTTATGCGCTACGTCTTTTGGGGGGGGGGCAGGGGGGTGAGATTCACGTACTATCACTCGGTATTGAAAGAATCTATTCAACTGCAAAAAGGTTTTTTCCACCCGTTCAACATTATGTTCATACTCTGGACGAGCTTAGGAATGATGTTCGTCTACGCTCTTGTCTGCAAAGGTTCGAGGAGTCAGTAAAGTAGGAGGCGTCGCTAATATCAGTAGGGCCTATGCAAAAACTAGCCACAATGAGTATCCGTTAGCGACACTAGGTCTAGCAAGACACAGGCCATGACCAATGCGGATTAGATATCTCAAACCTAATCTCCCGACGTCGAATCAACACCACTAAATCTCTTGATCTCAGTTTTCACATAGTGCATACCCCAGTCCTTTTGGCTAACACCAGTCTAGTTATGGACAGAGAATGCAACTCCAGCCCAAAGCAGACAAGGTTATCAGACATCAGCATAAGGGGAGGTAAGGATGAGAGAAGCTGAAGCACAGGGCGGGCAATGGTATCATTACTATACTAGCTAGGAATTATAAGGAGAAAATAAATTACATGACCCCGTGTCTCAAAGGCAATGGCAGAGCGTGTGTAAGGCAGTAGTAGGGGTAAAAATGAAGAAAGAATTCATCCCGAAACCTAGAAATCTCATTTTCCACGCCAGCGACATCTGCCAGAACGACGTATTACGGGTACGGATGGGGTGTTTTCTGAGGCGTGCTCAGAACTCTGAACTGAAGATTGCTGTGCCGGGGGTGTCACGGATGCTGGTGGCTGGGTCGGGGCCATATTGGCAGTAGATGGCGGGAGATCAGTTGTGGGCGAGGGATGTTCTATTGTGCTCTCCGGAGTCAAGAGATGCTGGCCGGCAGCTGAAGTAGGGGGAGCTGAGACAGAGTGTTTGTCGCGATTTATATGTGTGGTAGGTGGTGTGTCCTCCGAGCCATCATACCCTTGAAGCCTCTCCACTACGGGCTCGGGATTCGCCAACAATCTGTTTGCCCAAGGGTATTCCTGGGCAAATTCAGGAAGTTTACGGAGCATCTCAGACTCAGAAGGCCCAGCCGGGCGAGAGGAGGTCACCCCCAACAGCGGCGCTAATGGGTGAGAGTGCGCTAGCTCCTCCATCTGCGATGGAATATTCCTCCGGCGTCTTGAGGGGTCCAGAACTCCTGGTGACTTGTCCTACATCCGCCATTAGCTATACAATTTTGATCGAAGTCCCTCTTCAGTCTAGATACTTACGCCGCCGCCGTCTACATCCATAACGCAAGCACCAGGAGGCCCCCGAGGCGCCCCCTCTGCCTCGGCCTGTACCCATTCGTCCTCGTCAAACCACTCCTCCTCCTCCTCCATTGCCACTCCCGCATCTTCGGTGCCGGCCGACTCTTCCCACATGGCGTGGTCGAAAAACGGGTACCTCCCATTGGGAGGCTCAGGGGTCTGGTCCAGGTCCTCGCCGCCTTCGCGTTGTGACTCGATAACCATGAGGTCCAGCGGATCCTGGCCACTGTTGGTGAGAAACCAGACACGAATGTCGTCATCTCGGTTCAGGAATATAGGTTGGCGTAGGGGGAGAGGATCTTCGGGCTCCTGACGTAGTCTGGCAGCACCCTCGCCTGTCGCACGGATGAGATACCGGGGACATCGGATTTCGTCTTCGACGTCTTGCTCTCTGACAACCCGTAGCAGATGAGTGATGCTTGGTGTAGCATGGACCCCTCAGGCGATTCCGCGGTCCGAATCTCTTTAACACCAGGGGTGGCCGAGGAAGGAATGCTGGACTGCCGCTGCTCCAGATAGATGAACACTCTGGATTCTGACAGCTCGCGGCGAAAATGGCAACTCCCAATCCGCAAGAGCCACTAGCAGTAGATCTCAGGGCGGGCAACACAGAATCAAGATGGCTAGCACTTACTCGGGGGTTCTGTAACGTCACCAAGACCATCACGACCGGCCCTTTGGAGCTCCTTGGTGCTTTGCAGTTTCTTTCCTGAATCCCTGACAAGGATCTTCCGATGCCGGTTCAGTTCCAAAAGGTCGTCTGCGTGGTGCTACCATTCGATGAGCTCAATTTGCTCCTTGACTGGTGATAGGCCATGGGCGAACAATAAAATTAAATCCACTTGCGTTTCGGTTAGGCGACCGGGGTCCAGGTGGCGAGCAATCATGTAGGCCTTTATTTGCTCACGCCATGTCGCATAGATAGAAGATTGGCCACACGGATGCTTGAATCCATACCACGATTTGGCATACCCAATGTCGTCATACACAGTCCTGTTTCTTAGACTGTCAGTATACCAGATTCTAATTATTGTGGGATAGTTTGGTTTTATACACCTAATCTCCCGCAGCAGGTTGGAAGTGAGCGCGTTCCGCAGGCTCGTGTCCTCTGTTGATTAAAAAAGGGTACTGAGTTTGATATCCTAAGATTCCATATAAAGAGAATTCCAGCATTGCTTACGCTCGCTCTTCCGCCGGGCGACGGGCGGCCGAACATGTAAGAGTTCTTCTTCATATGCCGCCCGGAACTTCTGGCGGGTGAGATTGCGCGCTGGGGAGGCTCAGTGGCAGAGAGCTATCAGCATCGGTTACAAACACTGGGAGATGTAGTTTGCTTACTTTCCCTTCCGCAAGTGGCGTCTCGCTATGCCTGGAGGGGCCATTGGTTCGTCAGCGATTTTGGAATCTAATATGAAGGGTGATCAAAAAGAAATCGCGGGGGTCTCTTGATACCCACTTGGATCCAGGTTGACCTTCGTATGTCTCAAGACACCAGATGTTCGAACGCTGGAGAGGAGGAACGCAGGTGGGGGTCTTCTGAGGCGGGAGGTAAGCAAGATAGAGGGGTTGGAGGGGTTGGAGGGGTCCTTATATCGATTTTGCCGACAGTGTACATTTCGACAACTGTGAGTCCTACAGGCTGTACAAGCAGGGAATGCGACTTAGGGTGTACCTTGATGTCGTGATGTAGGGCACGAGATCAAGACGTGGGGCGCGACGTCGCAGTATCTTGGGATGGATAACTAAGGCAATTCGCCAAATGGCGGTGGATAATGATGTAGCGCTTAGATAAAACAAAGACTAGGGACAGAACGTGAAAAGTCATGATTGTCACAGGTGATACGTGCACCCCCTAAAATATTGTTTTAAGCTGCACTTTTAAGCATGCGCTAAGTGACATCGTGTGCTGCAATGTCTCTTCGCGTCAGCCTCAGCCTACTATCAGACTACGATCCTCAACACGACCTAACCCCGAATGCTTAGCCTCATGAGCGACTCTGCAGTCTATAAGAAATCTATTCTAATTCTAATACTCGAAGAACCTAAATCACTAATATATCTTGGCAGACTCAGGCGTTCAACGCGCTGTAAGATCGATCAAACTCCTCCGCCAATCTCAATCCCTCTGTTTTCCTCATGACCCTTTTCCTCCTCGACTCTGCCCCAACATTACGGTCCGCCTTACCTTTCAACCACGCAAGGGCATAGGAAGCCTAGCGAACTTTCTTGGACAAACACTGCGAATCTTCCTCCTGTGATGGCGCTCCACGCTTCCGTACATTATGGTACTCAGTATCACTCCCGCGTGTACTAAGTTTCGACTCCCTCTGAATATTTATTTTGGATTGTGTTTGTATTTTACTGCGTTCTGCAACAGGGGATGGTGATGCTCCACTGCTTGTTGGTATCCCTCTTCAGCGTCAGAAACATCAGATGATTAACTACTCAATCCAGGAAGAAACAAGGGAGAGTCATCTCACGGTTCCTGTTCACCTGCAGAATTGGACGGTCGAGGGTCAGTTCTCGCGTCTGAATGCGCTACCTGGATGCGATTACCTGGCGCTGCGGTACTAGTCCAATTGGCGATGGCATTTTCGCGAAGGTAATTGTGCCCGGTCCAGGGCAGAGTGGACAACCTGCCCCAACTGAGGCTCTTGGCGATGACAATAGACCAACAGATCCAACAGATCGTCGAGAACCGGATTCGACAGCAGACAGGCCCTTACGTCCTCATCATTCTCGATAAAGACATAATGTATACAAGATAATTGGTTGCTGGGATGTAGGCGCAGCTGTTGCCGGCCATCACCAGTGGCGCCAGGTATGTCGCGAAGGATATTGTGTGGCACAGTTCTCGAAATAATGGCCGACAGACTGCGTATGTCATAGGAATGTAACTCAGCAAAACATACCCCATTGATATGGAGATTACGCCAATGCAGAAGGCGATAATTTGGTCCTTGTGCGCTGCTATTGGCGGGTTGGCTGACCTAGACGATACATACTACAGGTAGACGTCCAAGCAGAGCACTCCAATCTATTTCTCCTAAGTCAGTAAGTTCAAAAAAAACACATCTGGATTATTGCCCAAAAAACTTCCTAATTTGCGACGCACCCTCCACGTCACATCCAAGGATTGAAGCAATGGATCCTCCGCGTTAGGTGCCGCGGCTTCCGGGATATCCGCCGGAGGAGCATGTCGCATGCCTATTGGCCTCCTGAGAATACCCATTGGGGGATCCGCTTGGATTTGTACAGGTATATCTTCTGGGCCGGGCAGATTGATCGGACCTTGGGGATTTGCTGGAGCATGTTTCATACCCAGTGGCGTACCAAGAATGCCTATTTGGGGATCCGCTTGGATATGCACAGGTATATCTTCTTGGCAGGGCAGATTGATCGAACCTGGGCGATTCGCTGGAGCATGTTTAATACCCTGTGGTGTACCCAGAATGCCCATGGAGGGACCCGATTGGATCTGCACAGGTATAGGGTCTGGGCCGGGAAGATTGATCGGACCCGGGGGATTCGCTGGAGCATGTTTGATACCCAGTGGCGTACCCAGAATGCCTATTGAGGGACCCGATTGGATCTGCCCAGGAATATTCGCTGTTTGGTGCGCATTTTTCTGCGGGTAGAGATTGCCCAAACGGAGACCAATCCTACATTGGGGATTAGCCGGGCCTGCCGGTGGATCGTTCTGAGCTTCGGGATCGCCCGGGCCTCGGGGTGCGGCAATCTGCTGAGCATGGCGACTCGCCAGGGGAGCAGGTACGGCTTGGGCACCCGCCGGGGGAGCAGGTACGTTTTGGCCTGGCCCCGGAGCATTGGGCAGCGGAGCATTTTGGTCAACTGGGATAGCGTTGGGTAGTCCGGCAATGATCTGAGCTTGGGGATTCACTGGGGGAGCAGGTATGTTTTGGGCTCGCCCAGGAGCATTGGCCAGCGGAGCATTTTGGCCAACTGGGCCAGCATTCGGTACTACAGGCGTTGCAATACTCCACTGGCACTGAGGTGGTGCGTTGAGAGGTAGTAACATTGGCCTCACAATAACTTGTGCAGGGGGGGTACCTGGGCCGGGTGGAGGTGCGTGGTTATTGGTCCTATTGGTATTTGCCAGCTTCTTTCCACAGTCCTTAACCATTTGAAGAACTGCCTCATCAATCACCTGCATACTAGCCATGTTATTGGCTGCTGACGCAGTGGCGAGTTCATCACGGGCCGGTTTCAATCTCCTCATGCCTTCGACGATTCGCACGAATTCGGCATCTGGGAAGTGCCAATTATCTGAAATAGAGCCCCTGGCTGACATCTGATCTTTTACAGCATCCCGCCAATACAGGTATTCCGGGGGGGGCTTGTTTATAGGGTGATGGGGGATGCCCAAAGCCAACTTATGAGCGCTAATTGATTGACGATCGGGTCGTCGATGAGAATACTCTCCAACAAGAGTAAAAGGCGGAAGATGATAGGTGTGACCCGCCGGAGGCTGCGGCGCACCTACGGCGGCCCAGGGGGCATACACTACAATGTTGTTATTCTGCGCCATATCGCTGGATTCCTTATGTATATAGATCCCAGTATTTAGGGATACTTGTGATGTGATGATGGTGGCTGTTGACACGGAGGAAGTTCTGCGTGTGAGATGAATCTTGGTATGAAGTCCCTCTAGTCTCGCAATCCCATCACTTTATATATAAAACTCCCTTTTTTTTTTCCTCTAGGTGGTTTGAAAACAAAACCCAAATCTGACGCTCTATTACAGGACTCTACTCTAGTTTGATTCAACTTGAATGAATGAAACCTGATAAACGCATTGGGGCAGGAACATATAAACTTTGCCATCTCAGATGTTGAAAGACACAATAGCTGATACCACGTGACACTTAGGCTAAACTCTATCTACAACTAGATCACGAATATGGCATCCCTGGACCTACATGGGATCCACACGCGCTGTGGTCATGACTTGACATATCATAGCCTTACTGTCAAATCTACACAAACTTGGAGCCCGGTGATTGACTGAGCAACGTCCAACCATGCCTAGCAAATGTCCGTTCTGCCGCCGAAAATGCTGCAGGTCTGGTGCATATGAGAAGCACCTGTGAACTGCGCACGCGAGTCTGGACATTGTCCTCGCGTCCACCGTACAATATAACAACATCCAAACAGGCGAATTGCGCAACGCCGACCCGCGTGAGCGCCAGGATTCCAACTATGAATCCGATCCGGGCCCTGGTGGATTGGAACCTGATGCATTTTGTCCAGACATTGCATACCAGTCTGATGCTGAAGTCTTCGATACTACCTCAGCCTGTGCCATGAAACAAAATCATTTTGAAGGCACCGGAGAAGTAATCAGAGACGTTGCTGGATTTGAGGACGAACACAGCAACCTGTGTGCGGACCCATGGCCGTAATTCAATACCGCAGAAGGCTTTAAACTGGAATCCTGGTTCATTGACGGAAAGGTATCTAAAACTTGACTCAACGATTACTTCTCGAGCGGCCTAGGCAATGCCGAATCAGTCACGTATAGCTCTATTCACACGCTGGAGAACCACCTCTGGTTCCTGGATCCCTACAGCCAATATCTGCAATGGTTCGAAGGGCAGGTTGAGGATGGCCAAAGGACTTTGCCATTTTTCTACCGTGACCTCCTAGGTTGTGTTAGATATCTCCATGGCCAGATCGCAGACCGAGATGACTTGGTCTACACGCTACGGCGTGAACATGAACCTTCCGGGCAGAGAATATATGCTGAAATGCATACGGCGGATTGGTGGTGGGACCTGCAGGTAGAGCATCTGAGTCCCACCCTTCTTTGGAAGACCTTAGCTGACTGATCATAGGAGACGCTTCCGCCAGGTCCTAACCTTGTTCCAATAATTGGTATGTCAGATCAGACTAACCTCACCAACTTTTCGTCACACAAGAAAGCGTGGCCTGTCTATATTACGATCGGAAATCTTCTGTGGGCTCGCCGCAACAGCCCAGGATCAATGGCTGTTCTGCTTCTTGCCTTATTACCGGTTCCACCCAATCTCTCCAAGTCCTCCAAAGCCGACCGACACCAGAGCAACATCAACGCTGACACCCTACAAGATGTATTCGAACTCGTCTTTGCACCCCTTCAGGATGTGGCGCATGCCGGCATCCCCATTGACTGTGCCGACGGCAAGCTTCGACTTTGCTTCCCAATTTTCTCAGCATGGATGGCGGACCATATGGAAAATGTGGCACTTCACGGGTTGAAAACAAACGCCTGTCCTAAATGCGAGGTGCCGACCAACGAATTAGGAACCAATGCCCAAAGCTATCGAGCCCGAGATTATGCAAGGTCCCAATGCTACAAACCTCAGCATCAAACCTGAGGCTCACAGCCCGACGACGACCATGATATGAATCTTGGTATCGGCCAAAATATATTCCACAGACTCGACCGGGTTTCGGCTTCTGATCTGTTCAAACCAGACATACTCCATACAATTTATCCCGCGCTATTTCCCCATATGATGCACTGGATGGAAGCCTTTCTGAAGAAACACGGGCGATGGCAGGCATTTGATGAGGTTTGGAAGGCATTACCGCTATACCCACGATTCTTAGTCCCCAAAAATGCCTACCGTGAGGTTACGCAGTGGCAAGGGAAAGAGATGAGGAATCTGGGGGGTTGTATTCTGGGAGTTCTCGCCAAGGCTCTTCGCCAGCCAGGAGGTGCGCAAGCAATACCTTTCAAACGTGCTCTCAGATGCGTCAATATGATGGCACAATACTGAAGCCACACAAAAGACACCATAGCCTATATGGAAGAGACTCTGGACCAGTTGCATAGGATGAAGGACATCTGCTTGGAGTTCCGCCTGACAAAACGCACACAAGCCAAGGTCGACAAGCAACAAAAGAAGATTCGCTGTCAGGGAGCACTAATGTCTGAGCTGGTGGCCACATCCCAACGGTCCGGATGCGCGACGACGATCGAGACGAAGAGGATGACCTGCGTATGGACATGATTCACGGCGAATCACATTTCAACTTCATTAAGATGCATCTACTAAGCCACTTTTGTGACCATATACGCCAGTTTGGCAATATTCCGATGTATTCGACAGATATCGGAGAGCTATGTCACAAGACGCAAATCAAGGAAGGATGGCACCAGTCAAATAAAAATAATGCCGCGAGCCAGATCCTGCATAGCTACGGTCGTCAACATGCAATCCGGATGAGACTATTGAACTTGCAATCACTGAAACATCGCGGCGCAGTGTTCTGCCCTGACGGGCTGAAGCATTTATATAGGACAACCAGTACTGTATCGCCGCCAGTCATTTGTAGAAGAATCTTGAAGGGATGCCCGGGCGATCTGTCCAATATCGTTGATTTTAGCCGGATCTCGGCAGTCTCACTGGAGATTATATATCCTCAATTGATACGATATAGCAGCCATAATCTGCCGATAGAGCACGGTCTCCCAGAATACCATTCGACCCTTCAATCACTTCCCCTTGAACTTCTAACACAACTCGAAGTCCGAGTTCTTACATTCCCGAAGCCGATGTTTAGGAGATCCACCGTGCACGATCCACGGGCACCCTACTCTTTAGAAACCCGGGCAGTCGCAATGATTGGGTTTGGGTACAAGTGGGCACTGAAGAAATGTATGGTGCGCTGAGGGGTCGTCTCCCGGCAAAGCTCGTAGCCCTCTTCAAGATCAGGGAGCCCAGATCCGAGGATACTGTGCGTCGAGTGGCCGGTGTTCAGTTGCGGACCTTAGTGAACTCAGGGCGTCTAATCGATCTGCCTGGCTTGGTTACAGTGCAGATGAGGGAAGACACGCGAGGGTTTACAATAGTTGATATAGGAACAATTCTCGGTCTGGCATCCCTGATCCCGGAGAAGGACCGGGGATGGCTTGTAAATAGCCGGATTGATTTGAGAACATTTAATGAGGTTTATTAAGGAATCCAGATGAGAGAATCAGGATTCGGCGATGCGTGACAATCAGGATTCGGCTATGCGTGAGAATCCTACATATTGATACTGTATATAGTAGAAGATATATAAGCGACGGTCTTGAAACCTAGATTATTAGTTCGCCAGACCAGTAAGCCATGAGACGTGAGACCCGGGAGAGACCAAAAAAGATGCTGCCGCCCCAGACAGCAGGCGACGTCGGAGTAACCAGCAAATTAGTTGTGATTACACGAGCGGGGATGAGGGGTGGGTCCTGACGCGGAGAAGAGTTGATGAGGAGTTATCGCCACATTAGGAGAAAGAAGAGATGAGCGAAAGAGTCTGGGGTAGTCCAGACTTAGGGAGGGCGCCAGGTTGCGTCAGGACGCAAGGAACGTTGCCAGGTAGCAGTTGGAAGCCGGGGATGTGGCGGGGCCTTGCAACGCAAGTCACGACGCACAGGACGCAACGCCGACGGATCAGACGCAGGGTCCGTTTTTGCTGATGGCCGATGAAATGGGGCACTATGATCGCGTGATCGATCCTGGCCCATACTCGAGCATAGTCTAGTATAGTCAATTATCATCAACTATACTCAAATATGATCTATTTTTTCACTGAAAGAACTATGGCATAAAGTCTGGCTGAATCATTGGTATCTAGTGTGCCAGTAGACTCCTCTTGTATGAGTTCAAAGTATCACACAATTACTAAGATTAGTAGGGTGATCAGTCATGATTCCAGATGCTCGAGTATATTCGATGATAGTTGAGCATGATCAAGTACTAGGTATCATAGAGCAAATCGATGAGAGCATGCATGTTCTGCTGAATCAGTTTCTCATCGAGTGACCCCCATGATCGAGACTGATCCAGCAGCCTATGTTAGTGCAAAACTCGATGATGATCTGACGGTGTCTATCACTACAAAGCAGCTAGTGCAGCATGTCCTTATATTATGAAGTAGATCTCCCAGACTTGAGAACAATATTATTTTTCCCTTCACCAGTCTAAAGTTTTTTCCCCATAGGTACACTCAGAGACGTCGTATGAAAGAGTAGTCTCATATCCACCACGATTTCTTTTCCACCCACAGACCTGGAATTTTCCTCGGCCAAAGACTTGTCATAACGCTCTCTTGGCACGTGTTGAATTGTTTTGGACTGAAAGACAACCCACAGCGCGCATGGAACCATAACAAAAACCTTTTTCGACAAAAGAGTCTTTATCGTTTCAACATTCTGCATCTGGTCCCATAACTCGTTCCCATGTAGCCTGCCATCACGGAGAATACGGTCTCCAATATTTAGCCCGACATTATACAATGCCCCACCCTTGCGCAGTTTTCCCTCCAAATAGGCCTGTTCTGCATTCATTAAAATACCGCTTCAAACCTCTAAAATCCAATGTCAGCACGAGATAATCTTTTTCAAATTATTTGATAAAATACCACTTACCAGCACAGCTCACCCCGTGCTCAAGCCCTGTGATAATGGATTCAATTAACTTTATTCTACCCCCCAGGAGATCAAATATCTCCTCATGCTGTTCACAGGCCTTGCCCCTATTTATATTAAGGAAGGCCTTAGGCTCCTGATAACTGATATCGCCAACCGACAGAACCTTTCTTGCCGAGATGTGCTTTTGCCGAATGTGCTATGCACAACCAGAAGTCAAGTGAGCAAGATGTAATCACAAACAGCCTTTACAGACAAGGGGACCATCATACCAAGCCTTTGAAGGGGAACGTGTCCCTCCACAGTCACAAAAACGATCTTAAACGACTAATTGTCTGTGGCATCCTTGGGCATATCCTGTTAGAACTGCAGTAAAGCTGGGTTTCCAACACCCAGCCTATTGACATTGTCTAAGACGACAACGGCAGGATGACCACTGTTTTTCCTATAGATATCAGCTCTTTTGAAACAATCCTATTGTCTGTTCGTTATATTGCAACCTGTAATGAACTTTCTTACCCAAATGTTTGCTATCTCTTTAGATTGTCTAGAGCTGTCTTATAGTATGCTGATCCTACTATCGCATCAGATAGGACAGAACTGTCTTGTCTTATACAGTCCCTACTATCTCATCAGATAGTACAGGACTGCCTTATCGGGATATAGAACTATCCTCGTAGTCCTATATTATCGTTGCGCCTCTTCAGACTCTTGTATTCAATAGTGTAGAACAAAAAGCGAATCGTATTGCAACTTCTGAGTATAGAAAAGTACTTAGATGGTTGCGTGGAGATCCTATCCCTTGGTCATTTTTTTTTTTTTCATTTCTTTTTTTGAATTATGCGTTGTTTGTTCCTAGGTACAAAAAGCCTTATGCAGCGCTAGCTATGAAGAGAAAAAAACCTATAAATGCAAAACCACCTCCGGCTTCCCCTCTTCATTGGAAAAATCAAACACCCCGAGTCCATAGGAAAAGTCTCTACTGCCTAGCACCTCAGATACTATACCCCAGATGGGTAAGGAAACAATACATAGAAACGTAGAGGTAGAGAGACCCAAACCCTTCAGCAGGCTCCCCAAAACAAAAGAAACCGCCTGTTCAAAGACCAGAAACGCTGGTCTGAGGGGGGTGGATAGGTGATTGTCGAGAGGAGAAAACACGGAAACCGTGAGCCCACTATAACCACTGGCGCAGTCGTGCAGCTCATTACATCAATCCAAGAAGTTGGACAATAGCCACGGAGGCAGAGCTATACCACGACTAGGCGTAACTGAGGAAGGGTCAACCGATCGGAGAAGGAGCAGTAGGGTGCTAGCCGGAGAATAGTAGTAGGGTGCCAGCCGGTGAGTAGCAGTAGGGTGCCAGCCGGTAGAGAGCAGTAGAGTGCTAGCCTGGGAGGGGCTTAGCAGTAAGGTGCCAGCTTATGGGGCAATACGGTGCCAGTGGACGGAATGGGGAGATGGATGGAGGAAGCATCGTGAGCTGGCTAGCGACAACCGACAAACGGGCCACAGCAAGGGCTTTTGGGACGACGACGAAACCGAGCGAGACCGTGATGTCAGTGAGCGAGGCTTTCCCCATCAGAGGTACAAGCCCAGCAAGCCGAGGCCCACTTCGACCGAGAGTCCGACACCGTAACGCCGACCGTGAGCGAAGCGAGAAGCTTTCCGACCATGCAAAATGCTAAGCGAGGCACAAAGCAAGTGCGGAGTAAGGGGGAGAACTACTGTTCGTTACGGGGCCCCGTTTCTGACAAACGGGTCGCCAAGAGCAGGTTATTAACTGCATATTAAAGAAAGAATTGTCCAAATCGGACCAAAACTGAGTGAGATAAAGCTCTGTGAAGTTGTCTAACTTCAAAGAGCTCTATCTCAGTAAGTTCTTGTCCGATTTGGATGATCTTTTCGACCAGTTAATCAGAATAACCTATGTTATTTTGTCCCCGCTCCTCGGGAACGTGGCCCCGTAACGAAGCCTAGGGAGAACCGAACGTCATGAGTGGAGTCAACGACGAACAGGAACGAGAACCACAAACAGGGGTGGCGGAGGCCACAGAGGAGGATGGAAGATGGCTTAACGTCAACTCCTAGGCAGTACCCATCATGGGAGAAGAGAGGTGGGTGGGGGAAAGTGACGATGATATCCCCTGGTGTTGAGATTTCATTCGCCGGAGGTGGAGGAGAGATGGTGCGTGTCCTATCTCTTGGTCATTTTTTTTTTCTTTTTTTGTAATCATGCTTTCATTGTTTTAAGGTACAAAAAGCCTCATGCAGCGCTAGCTATGGAGAAATCAAAACCTATAAAGTATAAAACATAAACAAAAGAAAGTCACGGCACCAAAAATATGTACTATTGCGAAGGTTTCTCCTCCGCCGGGCTATCGGCCACCTAGAAAGAAAAGTACATACTAGCTAGTATTTGTCAAACAAGGAAAGCTTACATAATGTCTCGGGAAAGAAAATCTAACAAGCCTAAACCTCAGCTAACGAAAAAACGAGGAACACCGGGGGGGGCACTGCTAGGGGTGAAAGTGGCAACGGGGGGGAAGAGGGGGGAGTGTTCAGCGGAAACATAGTTGGGGGGAATCCAGTGGAGGTGACGCTGATGAAGGTGGTGAGCCTTTTGAGGAGTGGCAGGGAAGACCATAGGGGAGCGTCCTGACCGACACTTGTGATGCGGTGGAGGAGGCCTGAGTGAGTGCCCTGTCTGGAGGGGCAGGCGAGGATAGCGTGCTCGAACGTTTCAGGTTCTAGGCTGCAGCGGGGGCAGGAGGTGTCGGCATCGGGGGTCCTCCAGGTGGGGTGAGCGGCCAGGTAGCTTTTCCCGGCTCTCATCTGATGTATCCGACCGGCTGTAAACTTGTTGAGGCCCATGAAGGGTCGCGGGTTCAGGGCGGGGGGTGGTGGTAGTACTCTGGTGCTGGGAAGAGACGAGGCCACTCGTCGACGAGGGCCTCCCTCACCCTTTTCTTCAGGGCGTGGTAGGTATTGTCCATTAGGGACTCCGGAGGGACGGTTAGGGCCGGGGAGACAAGGTGTGAGTTGATCATGGGCATCATAGTCAGCCCTTGGGTGAAGGGTATCGTCCTGTGGGCTGCCGCGTCAATCAGAAGGTGGTTCCTTATTGGGGGGACCTGCCTTGGAGTTTCCCAGTGGAGAGGAAGGTACACGGACGTGAGGCCTCTTGTCAAGGCCCTCGAGGAGTCACCCGCCCGGTACTGGGATAAGGAGGGGAAGGAGACGTGGAGGCGAGCAATCGCTGGGTTCACCTCAGGCGGAGAGCCTACAACCCTCAGCGCCGCTAATATCTGGCGTTGGGAAATCAGGAGGGGGATTGGAGCGAGGCAGGATTCCACTGAGAGGATTCCGGTGGGCGTTGCTGAGAAGCAGTTTGTGGTCCATCTTTGGACTTTGTGCCAGAAGGTATTCAGGCGAGCCATGGCCCCTGCACCAGGTGACAGGAGGTCAGCGCCAGAGAGCAGGATAGGGGTGATAAGGGATGTTGCCAGCCTGTGGCACAGGTATGGGGCGAGACCCGCTCCAGGGGGGCTCAAGGGTCTGATGAGGGCAAAGGCACCCTAGTCTTATCTCTTGGTCAGTTTTTCACTTTTTTCTTTTTGGAATCATGTGTTATTTGTTTTTAGGTACAAAAAGCCTTATGCAGCGCGAGCTATGAAGAGAAAAAAACCTATAAATGCAAACCCACCCCCCGCTTCACCTCTTGATGGGAAAAATCAAACACCCCGAGTCCATAGGAAAAGCCTCCCCCGCCTAGCACCTAAGATAATATACCCCAAACACGTGATGCAACAATACATAGACACGTACAGGTAGAGAGACCCAAAACCTTCAGAAGGCTCCCTATAACAAAAGAAACCGCCTGTTCGAAGATCAGGCAGGCTGGCCTGAGAGGGGTGGATACGTGATCAGCGACATAGGAAAACTCCGGTAAAGGGCCCACCGAAACCATGTTGTACGGTCGGGCAGGTCATTACATCGATCCAAGGCGTTGGACAATAGCCATGGAGTCAGTGCTATACCACGACTAGGCGTAACCGAGGAGGGGCCAACCGAGCGGAAGGGTAGGTGGCGAGCGGAGCCACCGGGCAGAGGGGATGCCAGCCAATGACGATTAGCAGTAGGGTGCCAGCCGGTGAGTAGCAGTAGGGTGCCAGCCGGTGATTAGCAGTAGGGTGCCAGCCGGTGATTAGCAGTAGGGAGCTGGCCGGGGAGTGGATGGTAGCAGGACAGAGCAAGCGGAGAGAACCGGGAGGAGGAGAGAGGAAGGATCACGAACAAGGTAGCCGCAGCCGACAAATGGGCCATAGCAAGGGCATTTGGGATGCCGACGAAACCGAGCGAGACCTTGATGTTACTAACCGAGGCTTTCCCCATCAGAGGTACAAGCCCGGCAAGTGGAGGCCTAATTCGACCGGGAGTCCGGCACGGTGACGCAGACCTTGAACGAAGTGAGAAGCTTTCCGACCGTGCAAAATGCTAACCGAGGTGCAAAGCAAGTGCGGGGTAAGGGGGAGAACGGAACTTCATGAGCGGGTGTCAACGCAGAACGAGAACGAGAACCCCAAGGACGCGAGGCCGTGAGGCCACAGCAGAGGAGGGGAGATGGCTTAACATCAACTCCTAGGGAGTAGCCAGCGTGGGAGAAGAGAGGTTGGTGGGGGAAAGTCGCGAGGATTTCTCGTGGTGTTGAGATTGCAATCGCTGGAGGTGTTGTTGCGATGGTTCGTGGTCCTATCTCTAGGTCATTTCTTTTTTTTTTTTTTTGTAATCATGCCTTCATTGTTTCTAAGGTACAAAAAGCCTCATGCAGCGCTAGCTATAGCGAGAACAAAACCTATAAATGAAAAACAAATAACAAAGGAAAGTTACTTTTTTTTTTCCTTTTTTTCCTTCTTTTTTGTTTATATCATATATTCGTTGTTGAGGTACAAGAAATCGGATAGAGCGCTAGCTATGGCTAAAACAAAACCCAAAATCCAAAACCTACTAACAAAGGAAACATCAGGATCCAAAAACTCTTCAACTCGGGTCCGTACCGGTCCCAGGCCCACATGAGGGGGGGAAATTATACCAAGTAAATCAAGGGAAACTCTCCTCGAATCAGCAGAGAGGATGAAACAACCTCAATAAAACAATATAATAAACCTAGCTCTCCTGAGACGACATAAAGTACGCAAAGGAAACTACATCAGATGAGCGGGAAGAAACGGAGCCAGTGGAGGAAGACAGGTGGGAAAACAGGCCCGGGGGGAAGGCCGTAGCCGTGGACTTGATGAAGCGGGCGAGGGCGCCGAGCAGGGCGGCCGAGGACCAGACGGCGGCGTCGGGGCTGATGGCGAGGACCCCCTGAAGGTGGCAAGTCCTGGCAGGCTCCTTGGCTGAACAGCGGAGGATGGCATGCTCGAATGTCTCGGGGGGACTCTGGCAGCTGGGGCAGGAGGTGGGGGCATCGCTATCCCAAGAGGGGTGGGCGCGGAGGTAGCTCCTCCCAGATCTCATCTGGTGCAGGCGGCCCGCTGAGAACTTGTCGAGGCCCATAAACGGGTCGGGCTTGAGCGAGGGGCGGTACGGGTACCCGGACGGGTCCGGTGCGGCTCCGTCCCATTCTTCTATAAGGAGGCTTTTGCATTCGAGCTTCAGCTGGGTGTAGGAGCGGCCCGGCGGAGGCGCGGGGTAGATCTCACAGAGCAGGTGTTGGGAGGTCACTGGGAGCGGGCTGAGCCCGTCAGGGCCCAGGAGGAAATTCATGGAGTGCGGGAGGCCGTCAAGGGGGAGGTGGGCCCTGTTCTTCGAGGGGGGTCACGGCTTGATCCATGGGAGGGGCAGACAACTCCCCGCGTTCTTCGCACTCAGGGACCTGTGGTCTGGTAAATGGCGGTGAAGGGACGGAGTCTGCACAGAGGGGGGGAGCCTTGCGGTCACGGGGTTGATCTCTGGGGGGGAACCTAGTATCCTGAGGTGGGCCAGGCTGCGTTTGTACTTAAGGAGGAGTTCAAGGGGCGGGAGGCAGGCCTCGATGGCCAACAAAGGAAAGTCACGGCACCAGTTAAATATCCACTATTGCGGAGGTTTTTCCTCCGCTGGGCCCTTGGCCACGTAAAAGGGAAAGCTTCAAACTAACTAAGGCTTGGCTAAAATAAGGAAAGCTCACATAACGTTCGCAGGAAAGAAATACCAACAGGCCTAAACCTCAGCTAACGAAAAAACACGAAACGCCGGGGGGGGTACTGCTAGGGGTGAGAGGGGCAGAGGGGGCGAGGAAGGGGGAGTGTCTGGCGGAAACATCGAAGGGGGGAATCCGGTGGAGGTGACGCTGATGAAGGTGGCGAGCCTTTTGAGCAGTGGGAGGGAGGACTAAAGGGGAGTGTCCTGATCAACGCTTGAAACACCGTGGAGTAGGCGTGAGCGAGCGCCCTATCTGGGGAGGCATGTGAGGATGGCATGTTCGAACGGCTCGGGTTGAAGACCACAGCGGGGGCAGGAGGTGTCCGCATTGGGGGACCTCCATGTCGGGTGGGTGGCCAGGTAGCTTTTCCCGGCTCTCATCTGGTGGATTCTTCCTGCTATGAACTTGTCTAAGCCCATAAAGGGCCTCGGGTTCAGGGCAGGGAGGTGGTGGTAATACCCTGGTGTCGGGAAGAGGCCTGGCCACTCCGCAAGGAAGGCCTCCCTGACCCTCTTTTTCAGGGCGGAGTAGGTGTTGCCCAGCAAGGACCGAGGAAGGGTGGGGGGGGCTGAAGAGACCAGGTGTGAATTGATCATGCGCATCCTAGACAGCCCGTGGGTAAAAGGGATCGTCCTGTGAGCCACCGCATCTATCGGTAGATGGTTCCTCAGGGGGGGGACAGGCTGCGGGGTCTCCCAGTGGAGGGGGAGATATCCAGACGAGAGCCCCTTCGTCAGGGCACTTGAGGAGTCGTGTGCCTGGTGGGCAGACAGGGAGGGAAAGGATGTGTGGAGGCGCGCTGTTGCTGGGTTTAACTCAGGCGGGGAGCAAACAACCCGCAGCGCCGCCAGTCTTTGTCGTTGGTGTTCAAAATGTGAACGCCAGGGGCACAATCTATTCTATGTGGATAATACTGCGCAAGTGCGAGGGGGGTTGCGAGGCACCGTTGGTGAGGAGTAGACCAGATTTGGTAGGAGTTCTGGTTCTTAATTATTCCAAAACAGGTGGGCGGTAGCAAGCTTATTTATACAAAAGTATGCGCTCATATGTATGAAAGAAATATAGGGAAAACTATGTAAGAAATAAATGTGCGAACATGTTTGACCCTGAGATCCTGCCAAGTAATCCTAAACAATATGCGTGAAACTATGAGGGTGTGATGTGAATATTAGAAATATCATGACCAATAATAGTGCATAAGAGATGCATAAAATCATTAACACCGGATAGAAAAGCACATGTTAAATCCCCAAATATTATCCTAAAACAATCAATAAAACACCATAATATATATCTTAGCTGTAGTAATGTAAGCGGTGTACAGGTGAAGCCGAAACACAAACTAAGTGAAAGAATACACGGTAGTGTTATGAAATGCACATAGGAAATATAACGGAATTTCAACACATCCCCACATTATCTACAGCCCAATAAACCAACCATTCGCTGATGCGCAGGTTTTGCCAAGACTTTGGTGCATATATCGGCAAGATTGTTAACTGATTCAACTTTAAGGAGAACGAACAAGTTGTCTTCTAGTGCTTCTCGTGTGATGAAGTAGTCGACAGCGATATGTTTTGTTCGAACGTCAATCTGGGGGTTGACAGCTAGGAAATTTGCACCGGTGTTATCGGCATGCATAGCGATTGGTACATTGAGGCGAAGGTCAGCGAGGTCTTTGAGAAGCCATCGAATATGGCGAGTACCATATGACATAGCAACGAATTCTGCTTCGGTTGTGGATTTGGCGACGGATGCTTGTTTCTTTGAGAGCCAGGAGATACAACTGTTATTGAATAGAACTATGTAACCGGAGGTAGATCTTCTGGTATCGTGACAACCAGCAAAATCAGCATCAACATAAACATTGATAGCATTCGTTATTGTGTAATGGTAAAATAGGCCAAGGTTTCGCGTTCCGTTAACATATCTAAAGACATATTTAGCAGCCTTTATATGTTCTTCGGTAGGGCAAGAGGAAAATTGTGAGAGAAATGATATCGTATACGCTAGATCAGGTCTTGTGCCGGTAAAGAGGTACATGAGGGATCCTATCATCGATTGGTATGTGGTAACTTGTTCTTTGGGTTGTTCCGTCGTCCCTTTCATAAGGATGATGCCTTTTGGTAAGGGGATGGATACCGTGTTCGAGTTTGCCATTCCAAATCGAGAGAGGATAGTACCGATGTAAAGTTCTTGGGTAAGAGTTATGCCGGTCGGGGTATACGTAATGTGTAGGCCGAGTAAGAATGAGGCTTCCCCAAGGTCCGAGATCTCAAATGCCGTTTTCAGGTCGTTGATGAGAGTGGTCAAATGTGGGGTATCGGCCGAGTATATTGCAATGTCATCCACGTAAAGCGAAATGTAGCAGTCAAACTCGTTGTGGATAAACATGCATGGGTCTAGATGTGATGCAGTGAAGTCCTTAGAGGTCAAGAATTTAGCGAAAAGAGCATACCATTCGTTCGCAGATTGCTTAAGTCCATATATGCATCGGTTAAGTTTCCATACTTTGTCTCCGTCACTGAACCCTGGTGGCGGTCGCATGGAAACTTCTTCTTTTAGTTTACCGTAAAGGAAAGCGGATTTGATATCAAATTGTGGTGGTCGCCATTTATTTCTGGCGCATATTGCAAGTAGTAGTCTGAGTGAGTCGTACCGAATGACAGGTGCAAAGGTATCTTCGAAATCGAAGCCGGGGGCTTGAGAAACCCCTTGTGCAACGGCTCTTGCTCGAAATCTTTCCAAAGTACTGTCAGCATTCTTTTTGGTTTTGAATACCCACTTACTTCCTACAATGTTCCGTCCTGTTAGTTTGTCGACAACGTCGAAAGTGTTATTCATCTTTAGCGCATTTGTCTCATCGTCCATGGCTGAGGTCCACCGTTCCTTTAGCGAGCTATTTACAGCTTGGCGATAGGTGGTTGGGTCCTCGTCCGGCATTTCTTTAGTATTTCTACCAAAGTGTGTCGGTGGGCGAGTCACTCTTCCAGACTTCCGTGGTCCTTCCTTATCAGGGACCGGCCCAGTAATATCTAAGGGAGGGTGAGATAGCTGTTGATATGGTAAAGGGGAATCTTTCTCGTATGTCGTCGTAGTAGTGGTCGTACTTCCTTGGTCTTTCGCATAGGTTTTCTCGGCAAGGAGTGGTTCCATGACAGTTGTTTCAAGCGGTATTATCGTCTTGTTTGTCCAATGGATTTGTTGAGTTTCAGTGACATTATGCTACGACAGGATGTAGACTCTATATATCTTATCAGAAGAGGTATAACCAATAAGATATCCTTCGATTGCCCAGGGTAATAGTTTCGTTCCAGGTTGTCTTTTCTCCTCTGGTAGGTGAACAAAGCATTTGGTCCTGTATGGGCGGAGATGGTTGATCGACGGTTTCTTGTTGTAGAGAGATTCATAGGGCGCCCTCTTTCCTATGGATCGGTTAGGAATTCTGTTTCGAAGGTAAACAGCGGTTGCGATGGCTTCGGCCCATAAAGCCATGGGTAAGCCAGTCAACAAAGAGCGAGCAGCGGTAATTATAGTTTGCTTGTATCGTTCGGCAACACCATGTGATTCATGTGAGTAGGCAGGAGTGAGATCATGTACTATGCCTTGTTTGTCTAACAATGTTAACATGGCAGCGTTCACATATTCTCCTCCGTTGTCTGTTCTGAATCGTTTGATTATGGCGTTGTCTTGAGTGTAGCGAGCATAGATGAAACTGGTAAATACTTTAACGGTGTCGGATTTAGCATGGATGGGATATATCCAGGCGTATCTGGTGCAGTCATCGATGAAGGTAACATAATAGTTTGATTTGCCGAAGGATGTTTTGGAGAACTTTCCGCTAAGGTCAGAATGGATCAACTCGAAAGGAGTCTCTGACCGTGTCTCGGTATCTGTTGTTGAGGTAGGCTTCCGTTTTGTACTTTTGGAAGTAATGCATATTTCGCATTGCCAGTCTTTCGGAACTTTGGGGAGGTTGGTAGCATCAGAGTAGTTGTTGCTTTTGAGATAGTCGGGTGAGGGATGGCCAAGTGCTTCATGCCACTGTTGGTAAGTCATCTTCTTTGCCTACTCTTTCTCTTCTTGCACAACATAGTTTTGTCTGTCAAGCTTTCCCCATCTAACCTCTGTTTTATTTTCCCTAAAAACATACATATCCTTTCCAGAACTAGCCAAAGAAAATCCCTTTCCCAAAGAAACAATTGCGCGCCAGGACAACAAACTGCAAGAACCTAAACTAGGAACCCAAAGAACACGTTCAAGGTACACAGAAGAAACATGACCAAGGGATGTTTTGGCCAAGATCATAACTGTTCCACGGCCGCATGTCTCTATTACAGAGTCATCGCCTAACCTAACGGTGCCTTTAACGGTTCCGAAGTTTATAAAAAGGACTAAGTTGTTTGTCATGTGTGAGCTTGCGCCTGTGTCTATAACCCAGCGGGGGTAGGGAGAGATCTTGGTAGTGGTACCGGTGGAGGATAATGTACTGACTGGTGCGGGAGTTTCTTCCTTTCCGATCTTGGCCGAGTTAACGGTCTTCTTTTCTTTATTCTTCAAGTTGGCGGCCTTGAGTTTAGAGCACTCATTCCAAGTATGGCCTTCGCTGCGAGCAGTTGGGAAGTGCTTTTTGCAGTAGGGGCATTCTTTGGTGGTTGCCGACGGTCCCTTACCGGACGGTTCTCTTCGAGTTTCCTTTCCTTTTCCTCTAACATCAGCGCTTTTATACGCTTTGTTATCCGCAGAGTTAACGGCGGTGGGAACTTTCAGGTCCATCAGTTTATTGTAGACATGATCGTAGGTAAGGTCCTCCTTGGTTTGGAGGTTGTCGACGATATTATTCATCGACTCGGGAAGAGAACGGAGGAGGATGGCTGCTTTAGCCTCGGGTGATTCGAATACCGATTGGAAGGCAAACGGTAGGGTATATCGATCGGAGGAGGTGGCTGTTGAGCAGCGCAGGTGTAATCGATTCCATAGGGTGTCGTACTTGTTGATATGATCGGAAAGGAGGTCCAATGTATCGTACTTGGTATCGAAGACGGAATTAAGTTGGTCGAAGAAGGAAGATGTATTTTCTCTAGCAAATTTATCCTCGAACGCTTGCCAGATGGCGGGAGGAGTCTTGTGGGTGGCCAGCAAGATCAGCCATTGGGGTTCGATGGTTTCGAGGAAGTATGCCGAAGCATACTGGTAGCGATCGCGATATTCGTCGATTTTCTCAAAGTTAGTAACGTCTCCCTCATCATCTGTTTCTTCCTCAGGTATCACTTCCGTTCCCACGACAAGGTCCCAGCAATTGAACAACTGTAAAACATACTCCGAGATATCTCTCCAGGTGCGGTAGTTTTCCGAACCACTGAGCTTAGGAATTGAACCGAGCTTGTAGGATGGTGCGAAACCGCGTTTGGTAGAATTGGAGTGTTGACTTGTATTTGCAGGTTGTTTACCTTTCTTTTCAGAAGGTTTGGTAGTAGTGGTACCGGACGCCGAACCTGTTGGTGCGTCCATTGTAGGATTTGGGCCGGTCAATAACTCCCTAGTTGGAGTAGAGAGATAGGATAGGGAACGAGATGATAGATTGAAGGCAGATGGAGGAGGGGGAGTTTGAGTTCGGGAACGTGGTAGAGGGTCTGGGGCAGGTATGCGCCTGACAAAACGTCCACGAGAGTCGCGAGGGAGAGGAGCAGTGGTAACAGGTGTTTCTTCGGTGTCAGAAACAGCTGTGGTAGCGGGAACTTCTTCAGTGTCAGTATCTGAATCCTCTGGTATAGCTCCCGGGTGTCTGGGTTCATCTGTTCCAGACATAAAAAATCCTCGATCAGAGGATAGTTTTCTCTGTCAGCACTTCTCTCAGCCTTTTAGTATTTTGTGAACACAAGATAGCGTTTCCTATATCCACAAGCTCGCACAAAGCAAGTTCCCTTCCCAGCACAAAGCAGGATGGAATTAAGTGGAGAAGATTCCGACAGTCAAGTGTTCACTACTGCGCAGACTGAGCGTGGTTGTTGAGGGGAGAAAGGAAGTTGCGTGGCAACGGGGGGGAACGCGTCCTTTTAAGTAAGGTAAAAGGGGTTGCGCCGAGAATTTTCCGTTTCCACAACAACCGTTGCTAAGGGAGAGGAGGAGGAGGTAGATAACTGATTGCAGTTCATCGCTGTTGGGTGGAAGCGTGTAAGCGTATTTCTTATAGAGTAAGAAGAGCCCGGGCTCATAACCTGTTCAAAATGTGAACGCCAGGGGCACAATCTATTCTATGTGGATAATACTGCGCAAGTGCGAGGGGGGTTGCGAGGCACCCTTGGTGAGGAGTAGAGCAGATTTGGTAGGAGTTCTGGTTCTTAATTATTCCAAAACAGGTCGGCGGTAGCAAGCTTATTTATACAAAAGTATGCGCTCATATGTATGAAAGAAATATAGGGAAAACTATGTAAGAAATAAATGTGCGAACATGTTTGACCCTGAGATCCTGCCAAGTAAGCCTAAACAATATGCGTGAAACTATGAGGGTGTGATGTGAATATTAGAAATATCATGACCAATAATAGTGCATAAGAGATGCATAAAATCATTAACACCGGATAGAAAAGCACATGTTAAATCCCCAAATATTATCCTAAAACAATCAATAAAACACCATAATATATATCTTAGCTGTAGTAATGTAAGCGGTGTACAGGTGAAGCCGAAACACAAACTAAGTGAAAGAATACACGGTAGTGTTATGAAATGCACATAGGAAATATAACGGAATTTCAACAGTTGGGAGATCAGGAGGGTAACCGGGGGGAGGCAAGATTCCACCGCAAGGATCCCGGTAGGGGTGGCGGACAAGCAGTTTGTAGTCCATCTCTGGACCTTGTGCCAAAAGGTGGTCAGGCGCGCCATGGCGCCTGCGCTGGGTGTGAAAACGTCCGCCCCATACAGTAAGATGGGAGCGACGAAGGAAGTTGTGAGCCGGTGGCATAGGTATGGGGCTAGGCCCACCCCGGGGGGGCTAAGGCGTCTGATGAGGGCAAAGGTGCCCTGGGCGAGGGCCAGTCGGCGCGAGAAGTGGGCAGAGGAGTCAAGAGCGGGAGTGAACAAGTGCCCGAGCCACCTAAGCGAGTCACAGGGCTGGAACAGTTCTCCTTTTATCTGAATGGGGGAGAGGCACCTCGGTAAGTTCCTCTGGCTGGGGGTCCTCCAGTGTATCAGTTCTGTTTTGGCGACCAAGAAGGAGACCCCTATGCGGAGGGCCTTAGCTTCTAGCTTCTCCAACAGTTTCTGGAGGCGGCGGATGTTGCCCCAATATGAAGGTAAGGGGGCCGTGAGGGCGATGTCGTCAACGTAAGAGATCATCAAACCTCGAGGGACTTTGAAGTGAAGGGGCGAAACGTAGAGGAGAAAGAGAAGAGGAGAGATTGGTGAGCCCTGAGGGGCTCCGACTTTAATGGGTGCAGGGGTCACTGGGGCCCCTTGAAAGACTAGGGTGCAGCTTCGTTCTGACAAAAAGGACCAGACCCAGGAGACTAGGTATTGGGGAATCCCCCCCTCCCTCAGGATGCGGGCAAGAGTGGAGTTGTCGACCTTGTCGAACCCTGCCTCGATGTCCAAAAACAAGGACGACACCTTGAGGCGGGGTCTTTGAAGGGTTTTCACATCGTTGAAGTGGGTTATGACCGCATCGTAAGTGCTCAGACCAGGCAGGGAGCCGCATTGGTTGGAATTCAGCATGCACTTCGATCGGGCTGCCAGGAGGAGGGTGGACGCTATTATCCTTTCAAGGATCTGCGAGACCGTGTGGATTAGGACTATTATCCTGAAGGACGCGGGGGACTCGTAGGAGGGTTGTCCCGGCTTATCGAGTACAATCCCATTCGACCCCTTCAGGGAGGCAGGGTGGTATCCGAGGCTTACTAGCGGGGAGAGGATGTGGCAGAGGATGGAGGGGTTTTCTCTATTTGACCTGCGTCCAGGTGGAGTAAGGGATCCCGTCGGGACCCGGGGCTGACGTGGGTGAGCACTTGGAGAGAGCCGTTGCTATCTCTTCATTCGTTAGTGGTGGCGCTCTTTTATCAGGCCGTAACCTGGGGAGGGGGAGGAATGGCTCCTTCGGGGTGAAAAAATGGTCCAACAGGACCTTGTTCATCTGCTGCGGGGTCTCAGCCCCGGGGAGGGAGGGAAAGCTGGGAGGGGCCCGGCCATAGGCAAAGCTTTTGGCCGTCCACAGGGTCCGGGGGGTGGGGCTTAGCAGGAAAGACGACCAGTGCTTGTTTGTGGCGGTCTTAATCGCCTTGAAATACCCCGCTTTGGAAATGTGTGCCACGTCCCGCAAGGCCGGGGTGCCATGTTTCCTAGCGACCCTTGAGGCTTTGTGGACCTCACGATAGAGGGTTGTAAGGTGGGGTGTCCACCAGGGCTTGGAGTAGTGAGAAGGTCTTGAGACGGGGGTGTGTTCCTTGAGAAGGGCGGTGAGTCAATCTAAAGACCCGGCAATCCATTTGTCTAGGTCCGCCGGAGAAGGGCAAGCACAGGCAGGAGGTACCCAAAAATCCTTGATGAGGGGGGACAGAGTTACACAATCCGTGTAGGACCACCTAGGACGCCTAGGGCTCGGGATCCGGGTCAGATGGGCCAGGTTGATTGTTATTGGCACATGGTCGGAGCCTGTCGAGGGGAGGGAGACTTCCCATGATTTGAACAATGGGAGGAGGAGGGGGTTTGCGAAAGCCAGATCAATGACCGAGGGGCGAGCCTTAGCGACCCAGGGGAACCTAGTGTATTCACCGGGCGGGTTAAGGAGACCGAAGCCGGCCTCGGCTGGTTTCTCAAAGTAGGGGGTCGAGGATCCAATCTCCCGAGGCAAGCATGACTACAGAGGGTCTGAGAGGGGGTTGTGTATCTTGAGGTCCCCTACTACCAAGAGAGGGACGTCCAAGGTTGTAAACAGGAAATCGGGGGGGACGGAGTGGACTCGGTGGTCGCGTGTGTTGGTTGAGTAGGCGTGAATCAGGTGGAAGGAGTGAAAGTTGGTCCCGAAAGGAGGTTCCCGGGAGGAGAAGCCAAGGGCGAGGATGTAATCCACCCCTTTGAACCTTGGGAGCACTGAAAATGAAGCAAGGAAAGACACGTGAACATAAGCTGCTACGCGTGGCTTCCTAACAGGGGGAAAGAAAGACTTAAGACCATTGAAAGAAGGGAGGTGAGCCTTGTTAACAGGCGGATCTTGAAGGAGGACTAATGAGGGGTAGGTTGTCGCTTCTCGGAACGACTCAAATGAAGAAAGAAAAACATCCCAGCTTCCAAGGCAGTTATGTTGAACGATGGAGAGTAGTTGGGGATTCGGGGCCAGCTCTATCCCATCGGGGCAGGGGTGATTAATCATTACCGAGACAGCCCGACGGTCGGAAGGTGCGGGAGAAGGGCTTTGGGCCTCCAGGGGGAGAGGACTGCCAAAGCCTTGAATGGTGCCCGGACGCGGGGGTACAGCCGGGGGTGGTTGCCTGGGGGTTACTAGGTCCACCTCAGTGGGACCTGCCCTGGACGGGGGAGTAGAGGGTGCTGGGCCGCCCTCGACCGCCATATCCATGGGGTCTTGACCCGGTGGGACTGTGGAGGCATGTCCGGTGGGGCTCGCTGGGTTAGGTCGAGCTGGACATTCCTTGAACGTGGCAGCGTGGTTGTTACCGCAGTTGCAGCAATGGGGGGGCGAGGTCGGACAACAGGATGGGACTGGTTTATTGTGCCCGCTCCTGGGGCAGGTGGGATTCTGACATCTGTGAGACGCGCGAGTAAGGTGAAGCGCACAAATGGGGCACGTCGGGTGGGTGGCGGGGCATCGTTGATTGGCGTGTCTGTATCTCCAACAGTTCTTACACTGGGAGGTTCGGCTGGCTGAGAAGGCAAGTTCGACCTTGTGTTTCTGCAAGAGGATGAAAACCCCGCAAGTGAGGGCCGATACCTGCTGAGGGTCGACGGTGACAACCACCGAAGTGGCCTGCTTGGTGCCCTGAGAATCTGGGTTAGGGTTAAGGTACCTGGCTGAGAGAACCGGGCTTGCTTTGTCGTTGAGGATTGCTTGCCTGATATATGGGAAGAGTTCCTCTTCACCTTGGGGGAGGAAGCGTAGTGGGAGGCTGTGAACTGCTAATTGGACGGCAGTAGGGGCGAGGACAAGAGTCCACCAGGGGTTATCGCCCACTGGGAAGGATTGGTTTAGAGCCCTAGGGATGGAGTCGAAGTATGGGGCATAGGACACGGCAGGTGTTCCCTTGTTGGTGATAGTGAGGGAGATGGCACCACGTGGGTTAACGGTGCCGGAGAAACCAACCGGGAGGAGGCAGTTTGATTTGCGGAGGACGCGGGCAGCTATGTCTGGGAAGGTTGCTGCAATGGATGGAGCGTCTGGGTGAGGGGTAGGGGACTGGCGAGGGGCGAAGAATCGACTTTGGGCACCGGGGAGGGAGGGAGGTCCCTTCTTAAGAGGAGGGGCGACCACACTCGCAACTTGCTGGGGGGAGGGCTGCTCGCCGACTTTCTTCTTGTCCTTGCCGCCTGAGCCGGAGCCAGAGGCTGCTTGAGCATAGGAGGGGGAGGGGTTGTTGTCAGGGTGTAGGTGGCTGAGGGTGAAAGAGGACACGTCATATGCACCTCTCCAGTATTCACCGGCTTCGTAGTGGTGGGGGAACAGCCTAGCGTACTTCTTGGGGTCGCCGAAACTCTTGCCAAGCTTGGTGTCGTAGAATGGTATGAGGTATATAGGGTCCTCAGGCATAGTGGGGGTTGGTGTGGGTGGTGTTCGGGCCCTTTCCTTGCCCTTCCTAGAGGGGCCAGGGCCTTGGGTGACAAAGGGGGTGTGGGTAGTATCCGTGGGGGCCGGCGCTTGGGGGAGGGCAGGGACAGGGGCTGACACACGATGTGACAGGTCGCGAATAGATGCCTGGAGGTCAGCCAGGGCTAGGGGGGGGCTTTGGTCATGAGTGGGGGGGAGGTTGGCCAGCTGTGAGAAGACGTCGTGGAGCTCCTCCCTAATGGCCTCATTTGCCTAGGAGATGGTTGCGAGCCTCTGGGATACCCCACTCAGCTCATGGGAAACGGTGACAATCCCCTTGACGAGCTGGGACAGGAGAGCGACGGTGGTAGATTCGGCGGGGATTGTGTTGGCCAGTGTTTCGGCGCTGATGTTAGGGAGGTCTCGGGGGTTGAGGCGGAGGGCACTCCTAGCCTAGGCCAGTTGTTCCGCCATGAAGGCTAAAGGGTAGTCGGTCAGGGGGGTGCCTGATCTCGACAGGGCAGGGGAGTTGAGGGCTGACATTCTGCCAAAGGCAGGGTTGCCCAGGGGAATCTGGTGAGGGTCTGCCATGAGGGCGACTGAGCGAGGAGAAGTGGGCAAGGGGTTTGATCCGGACGCAAAGTGGGGTAAAGTTGAGATTGTATGTGAAATGTAGGGGGGGGGAGGAAGTTTGCGAGAAGCGTGGCCCTATCTCTTGGTTACAACCAAGCCCCTTCTATAGGCATCTTCTCACAACCCTTGCCCTAGTGACCTATCCCCTCACGTTAACTATCCTGTATGACTCATAGTGAGTCATAATGTGCAATCAATCAGCAGACTTCCCTCAGTCACTGCGCAACATACCATTAACCAATCAAAACTCATAAACAAAGTCATAGGCTCGAAGGAGTCATATGCCTGAAACGCATGACTCATAATGTGAGTCATCTGTGAAAGTCATTACATCATATGACGTAACAATCGTGAGTCATGGAACCATCAACCAATCATAATACAACGATGACTCACAAGTGGGCAGTAATGTATGAAGTATGAGTCAAATAACGTCAGAGTGTGAAATACAACCTACCTTGTGACTAATCAGTATTAATCATGTAAAATCTGCCTTGCTTAGTCACCATTTGTGACATCTTTTGCGAAACTCCAAAAACACAATGTCCAGCAGGCGGTCACTTTCTAATAGTATATTACTATTAGTGTAAAGTAGGAAAAAAGATCCTTACCATGAATATCCTCTTGTGTTATTCCAATTTTTCCACACATAACTTCAACCCAATAGAGACGAGGAGTTGACCATTTTAGTGCTGTGCCCAACAAGAGGGCAAACCTTTCCAAGGATGTTGCCCCGCGTAGAATATCGACATACATGATACTATCCAACTTGATGCTGACATTTCTGCTTAGACTGGTCTTGCTAGCCCTGTGGTATCTGATTATCAAATGGTAACAGTTATGGCCAGCCGCCGGATAGAGGACAGAGGAAATGGTTCTAGAAATACTGGGACGTTTGACAAACCAGTCGAGATTCACATCTGCCACCGCTCCTTTGTCCACAGCACTCGGCAGATGTCTTTCGCAAGGGCAATGACAGTAGTACGTATACCCCACATTGGTAACCACGAGCAGCATCAGAAAAAAGTTAAAAAAATAAAAAATAAAAATAAAAATAAATATAAATATAAAAGTAAAAAAAAACCCCTTTTTCTCTGGACGGACAGAGCCTGCTTCTGGACGACTAGCGTCAGCTCTTTGCGTCCGGTCCACGCGGATCTCCCGTGTCTTCTTTGCCTTTCATTTCTTGCCTCTGGTGAACCCTGACGCCCCACTCTCGCTCCACAGCGGCCGACGTGGGGTTGCGGCCCCACCCGCTTCTCGTGCCTCCCCCTTGTATCCTCTCCCGTATTCTTTCATCTACTAGCCTCCTGCCAACTCCTTATGGTTGCGGGCGTCCAGCGAATATCTCTGCTACCCTCCCAGCGCTACTGAGCTGGATCTGTCCGCTTCTATCTGCTTCTGTCCGCTGCCATCCTAGGTCGCTTTTTTCTTATTCTGCAGCCTACTGTCACTTCCATAATTGCTTTACTGTTCACAGGACGCCCGGCGGGGCTGCCAAGCAGACCCCCTACTTTGGTTGGCTTCACTTACTGCAGGAGAGCATGGTTTCGCATTAATCATCCGCAGAACTCAGGCGGCCAAGTTGAAGCCAGACACTGGCTACGGAAATCTCTCCCTTAAGTCTCCGGCTTCAACTTGGCCGCCAATACAATTCAATTTATTTAAAACATTCCCTTAAACGCCCACGAATTATGTAGTACTCCTGCGGCCGCGTGGAAGCCGGACACTCAATATGGGCACTGTCACCATAAGTGTACGGCTTCAACTTGACCGCATATTCTTACAGAACAATTCATCATATGTAAAACATTCCTTTCAATACGCACGAATCATGTATGACTCCCGCTAGCGAGTTGAAGCCGCACACTCAATATGGGAACTGCCACCTGAAGTGTCCAGCTTCAACCTGGCCAGATATTCGTGTAGAACAAATCAACAGTTTTAAAACATTGCCTTGAACGCTGACGGATCGTGTAGTACTCCCCCGGCCAACTTGAAGCCGGACACTGAATATCGGCACTGCCAGCTTAAGCATACGGATTCAACTTGGCTGTATATTCATGCAGAACAATTCAACCTATTTAAAACATTCCCTTAAATCCCCCTGGATCGTGTACTACTCCCGCGCCCAAGTTGAAGCCGGACACCCAATACCCGAACTGCCACCTTAAGTGCCCAGTCTCAACTTAGCTGAATAAATACTGTACATAATTGGATAGAATAATTTAATATATTTCATTAAACGTCCTCAGATCAATCCTGAGATTCAGTATCCATTGCTTCTCCCCGGTAGGAATTACGTGCGCCGGTCCAATCAGTGCCCCTATACTGACTATTCGCATGTCTGGACTATTGATCGGGTCACGGACTTGAATATGTCTGCTCGGAATGTGAAATCTGCTACCAGTGATCGGATCGAGTATGCAAAGGAAGGCCTGGCGAAGGACAGCTGCGGCCTGACTTAGAATATTTCTTATCTTGAAAGGTGCTACCAACCGAGCCACCACGCGTCCCCGGAAATCTCCATAGTTCACTTCCCCACCAGTCTGGACCCATACCCAATCATTTCTAAAGCCACTATTGCGGAATGCCTTTCTTCCAGTACAGCGGGCCCGGGGGATCTGGAACCTGTCAGTTTCCTGAAAGTCGGGCACTGGGATTTCAAGCTGAGGAAATCCTTCTACAGGAAGTAACCCGAGTTCGGCGGGGTCCGCAGCCAACCGCCGGTCATCCGCAGCAGTTTGTCTGATAAAACACACTATCTCCTCCATCATGTTGGAATAATGGAGATCGAGGGCTGTGCATAATTTGGTCAGCGTGCTGGTGTTCTTTATACGACCTTTAAGCGCCCGGCAAGGTGTGCGGCGACTTGGAACAGTCGGCATTTCCATCCTACTATCTTCTACCACGATCAGACCTTGGACTTTCAAAAGTGCTTCTCTTGTCTGCAACCTTATTTCTACGGTGTGCCGGCGGCCATAGTGTGACAAGATGTGTCGGGCAGCTTGATTCTTGATTGACCTGCGGTAGCCATCTTGAATCCGATCCTTATGTGCTAGTTCACCGATCTCGGTTGGATGCATCAATATTGATCCAAAAGGCCATATGTGGGAGGCAAAGGGAGTCAGGTAGTGCATCTTGAAAAAGTCGAAGTGGTTCTCACGCCGTGTCAAATCTGCCCGCGGATCAGACCTTTCACTCCTGTCTTGATCAGCCAGCCCACGGCGATTAGGGACAGTTCTATGGTGAACTTCTTTAGCATACTGAACTGCCATTAGTTGCCTTAACTCACGACCCTGGTAATTTGTTTGAGCACGGGTAGCCTTCATCAGCAAAAACAGACCCTGCGTCTGATCCCTTGGCCTTGCGTCCTGACGCAACCTGGCGCCCTCCCTACGTCTGAACTAGTGTTGTGCACGAGCGAAGTGGACTAAAGCCAGACTGGAGCCGAGCCTGGCTCGAGCACTTCGAGCCCAGGGGTGCCACGAGCCAAGCCGGCTCGAGCCCAGGGCTGGACTAGACTCGAGCTGGCTCGAGTCTCTTGGCAACCGGTAGTTTTCGTTACAGGGCAGGGCGGGGCGGGTTTTCACTCACAAGGCCCCGCCCTTACACGGGGCCGGGGGGGGTATCTTTCGGGTAATCCCTGCCCCGCCCCTGTCTGGGGCCCACCCGCACTCATGTCCTGGACGGGCCCCGTTTGTTACCACCCATTTTTAACGGGGACCCGTCCGGGGTATCGGTGGGGCGGGGGCCTGAGCGGGGACAGGGGCAGGGAATGCCAAAAAAGACACCCGGCCCCAACCCGTTGATCCGGGCAGGGCGGGGAAAAGGGCCTGAGGCCCGCGTTTTCCGGGGCCCCGTCCGCGCTGTAACGAACTCTAGCAACCGGTCTCTTGGCGGCTCGAACAGGGGTCCATGAGTGGACTCGAGTCTCATGCCGGCTCGAGCCGGCTCGGACAGGTGTTCACGAGCGGCCTCGACTCTCGACTCGAGCCTCTTGGCGGTTTCTTGGCGGTTTCTTGGCGGTTTCTTCGCGGCTTGAGCCTGGCTCGAGTCCTCGAGTCTAGGTCTGGACTCGGCTTGAGCCGGCTCGTGAACAACACTAGCCTGGACTACTCCAGACTGTTTCTCTCATCTCTTCTTTCTCCTGATATGGCGATAGCTCCTCATCACCTCTTCTCCGGCTGCTGACCCACCCCTCATCCCCACTCGTGTAATCACAACTAATTTGCTGCTTGCTCCGACGTCGCCTGGTGTCTGGGGCGGCAGCCCCTCTTTGGGTACCTCCCTGGTCTCGCGTCTCACACCTGACTGGTCTGGCGAACTAAGAATCTAGGTTTCAAGAAAGTCGCTTATATATCTTCTACAATATACAGTATCAATATGTAGGATTCTCACGCATAGCCGAATCCTGATTCTCACGCATCCCCGGATCCTGATTCTCTCATCTGGATTCCTTAATAAACCTCATTAAATGTTCTCAAATCAATCCGGCTATTTACAAGCCATCGCCGGTCCTCCTCCGGGATCAGGTGTGCCCGACCGAGAATTGTTCCTATATCAACTATTGTAAACCCTTGCGAGTCTTCCCTCATCTGCCCTGTAACCAAACCATGCAGATCCGATAGTTGCCCTGAGTTCACTGGGGTCAGCAACGGAATACCCGTAACGTGACGCACAGTATCCTCGGATCTGGGGTCTCTGATCTTCAAGAGGGCTACTAGCTTTGCCGGGAGATGACCCCTCAGCGCACCATACCTTTCTTCTATGCCCGCTTGTAGCCAAACCCAATCATTGCGACTGCGCGGGTTTCTAAAGTGTAGGGTGTCCGTGGATCGGGCGCGGTGGATCTCGTAAACATCGGCTGCTTGGAATGTAAGAACTCAGACTTCAAGTTCTGTCAGTAGTTCAATGGGAAGTGATCCCAGCGTCGCATGGTCTTCCGGGAGACTGCGCGCTATCGGCAGATTATGCCTGCTATATCGTATCAATTCACGATATATAATCTCGAGTGAGACTCCCGAGATCATGCTAAAATCAACGATATTGGACACATGGCCCCGGCGTGCCTTCAAGATCCTCCTACAAATGACTGGCGGCGATACATTACTGGTTGTCCCATCTAAATGCTTCAGGACCTCGGGGGAGCCATCTGCGCCGCGATTTTTGAGTGATTGCAAGTTCAATAGTCTCATCCGGATTGCATGTTGACGACCGTAGCTATGCCTGATCGGGCGCGCGTCATCATTTTTATTTGACTGGCGCCATCCTGCCTTAATTTGCGTTTCGTGAGGTTGCTCTCCGATCTTCGTAGAATACATCGGAATATTGCCAAAGTGCCGTATATTGTCACAAATGTGGCTTAGTAGATGCATCTCAATGAAGTTGAAATGTGAATCGCTGTGAATCATGTCGATACGCAGTTTATGCTCTTCGTCTCGATCGTCATTGGACATCCGGTACCGTTGGGATGTGGCCAGACTCTTACGCATTATAGCTCTCTGACGTTGAATCTCCTTTCGTTGCTTGTCGACCTTGGATTGTGTGCGTTTTGTCACTCGGAACTCCAAGAAAATGTCCTTCATCCTATCGAACAGTCCATGTACTCTTCCATATAGGCTATTGTGTCAGGTGTGTGGCTTCAGTATTGTGCCATCATATTGAAGTCCACGAGCGCCCTGTCACATCTGAGTGCAAGTTTGAAAGGCATTGCTTGCGCACCTCCTGGCTGGCGAACACCCACGGCGAGAACTCCCAGAATACAATGTACCAGATTCCGCATCTCTTTCCCTTGCTACTGCGTAACCTTGCAGTAGGCTTTTTTGGGGACTAAGAATCCTGGGTATGGCGGTAATGCCTTCCAAACCTTATCAAATGCCTGCAGTCGCCCATGTGTCTTCAGAAAGGCTTTGATCCAGTCTATCATATGCTGAAATAGGCCGAGATACATGATATAGAGTATGTCTGATTTGTACAGATCAGACGCCAAAACCCGGTCCAGTCCATGGAATATCTTTTGGCCGATACCAGGATTCATCCCATTTTCGTCGTCGGTCTCCAAGCCTGAGGGTTGATTTTGAGATTGGTAGCGTTGGTACCTTGCATAATCTCGGGCTCGATACGTTCTGGCATTGGTTCCTAATTCGTTGGTCCGCACCTCGCATTTAGGACAGGCCATGCTTTCTTGTCTCCTGAAAGGTTGGTGATGTTAGTCTGATCTGACATACCAATTTTTGGCACCACGGTAGCACCTGACGGAAGCGTCTCGTATGATCAGTCAGCTAAGGTCTTCCAAACAAGGGTTGGACTCAGATGCTCTACCTGCAGGCCCCACCACCAATCTGCCGTATGCATTTCAGCATATATTCTCTGCCCGGAAGGTTCATATTCCCAGCGGGGCACGTAGATCAAGTCATCTCGGTAGGCGATCTGGCGAAGGAGATAGCTGACACAACCTACAACGCTCCGGTAGAAAAATGCCAAAGTCCTCTGGCTATTCTCAACCTGCCCTGCGAACCATTGCAGATATTGGCTGTAGGGATCGAGGAACCGGAGGTCGTTGTCCAGCGTGTGCACAGAGCTATACCCAACTCGTTCGGCATTTCCTAGGCCACTTGATAAGTAATCCTTGATTCGGATATTTGATACTTTTCCCTCGATGAACCAGGAGGCCAGTTTGAAACCTTCCGCGCGATTGAATGGTGCCCATGGGTCCCCGCACCGGTTGCTGTCTTCGTCCTCAAATCCGGCAACGTCTCCGATTACTTCTCCGGCACCTTCAAAATGATTCTGTTTCCCGGCACAGGCTGAGCTAGTTCCAAAGACTTCAGCATCAGACTCGTATGCAATGTCTGGACAAAATGCATCAGATTCCAAACCAGCAGGGCCCGGATCGGATTCATAGTTGGAATCCTGGCGCGGACTCGCCCCGGTGTTGAGCAATTCGCCTGTTTGGATGTTGTTATATTGTATGGTGGATGCGAGGACAATGTCCAGACTCGCGTGCACAGTTCAAAGGTGCTTCTCATATGCACCAGACCTGCTGTACTTTTGGCGGCAGAACGGACATTTGCTAGGCATGGTTGGACGTTGCTCAGTCGATCGGGAGACTCTGAGTTCGCGTAGATTCGACGGTAAGGCTATGATATGTGAAGTCTTGACCACAGCGCGTGTGGATCCCATGTAGGGCCAAGGGATGCCATATTCATAATGTAGTTGTGGATAGAGTTTAGAGTACATGTCACGTGGTATCAGCTATCGTGTCTTTCAACATCTGAGACGGCAAAGATTATATGTTCCTGCCCCAATGCGTTTATCAGGTTTCATTCATTCAAGTTGAATCAAACTAGAGTAGAGTCCTGTAATAGAGATCAGATTTGGGTTTTCTTTTCAAACTACCTAGAGGATCTGGGAGTTTTATATAAAAAGTGATTCGATTGCGAGACTAGAGGGACTTCATACCAAGATTCATCTTACACTCAGAACCTCCTCCGAGTCAACAGCCACCATCATCACATCACAAGTATCCCTAAATACTGCGATCTATATACATAAGGAATCTAGCGATATGGCGCAGAATAACAACATTGTGGTGTACGCCCTCTTGCCTGCCGGAGGTGCGCAGCAGCCGCCGGCTGGTCAGACCTATCATCTTCCGCCGTTTACTCTCGTTGGGGAGTATTCTCATCGACGCCCCGATCGTCAATCAATTAGCCCTTATAAGTTGGCTATAGGCATGCCCCATCACCCCATAAACAAGCCTCCCCCTGAATTCCTGTGTTGGCGGGATGCTGTGCAAGATCAGATGTTAGCCAGGAGCTATATTTTGGATAATTGGCACTTCCCGGATGCCGAATTGCAGCCAATCGCCAAAGGCATCAGGAGATTGAAACCTGGGTGTGATGAACTGGCCACTGCGTCACCAGCCAATAATAATAATATGGCTAGTATGCAGGAGATTGATAAGGCAGTTCTTCAATTGGTTAAGCACTGTGGAAAGAAGCTAGCAACTACCATTACGACCAATAACCACGTACCTCTACCAGGCCCAGGCGTCCCCCCTGCCCAAGTTATTGTGAGGCCGATGTTACTACATCTCAACCCAACACCTCAGTGCCAGTGGTGTATTGCAACGGCTGTAGTACCAAACGCTGGCCCAGTTGGCCAAAATGCTCCACGGGGCAATGCTCCTGCGCCAGCCCAAAACGGGCCTGCTCCCGCGGGGAATCCCGAAGCTCAGAACATTGCTGCACTACCGAACGCCTGCCCAGTTGGCCAAAATGCTCCACTGGCCAATGCTTCGGGGCCAGCCCAATGCGTACGTGCTCCCCCGGCGGGTGCCCAAGCCGTACCTGCTCCCCGGGTGAATCCCCAAGCTCAGAACATTGCCGCAACCCCAGGCCCGGCCGATCCCGAAGCAGAGAATAATCCTCCACGCCCAAGCCCGGCTAATCCCCAACGTAGGATCGGTCTCAGTTTGGGCAATCTCTACCGGCAGATAAATGCGCACAAACCAGCAAATATTCCAGGGCAGATCCACTCGGGTCCCGCAATGGGCATTCTGGGTACACCACCGGGTTTCAAACATGCTCCAGCGAACCCCCCAGGTCCGATCAATATGCCCGGCCAAGAAGATATACCTGTGCAAATCCAAGCGGATCCCCCAATCGGCATCCTGTGTACGACACTTGGTATCAAACATGCTCCAGCGAATCCCCCAGGTCCGATCAATCTGCCCGGCCCGGAAGATATACCTGTGCCAATCCAAGCTGATCCCCCAATGTGTATTCTCGGGAGGCCAATGGGGATGCGACATGCTCCTCTGGTGGATATCCCGGAAGCTGAGGCACCGAACGTGGAGGATCCGTTGATGCAATCCTTTGATATGGGGCCGAGGGTTGGTGGCGCAGTTTCAGGTTTGTCCGAAATTACTGCGTTTCTTTGACAATAATCCGGATGTGTTTTTTTTGCACTTACTAGCCTAGGAGATATAGATTGGAGTACTCTGCTTGGACGTCCACGTGCACTACGTGTCTTCTGGGTCAGCCAACCCGCCAATAGCTGCGCACCAGGACCAAATTATCGCCTTCTGCATTGGTGTAATCCTTATATCAATGGGGTACGTTTTGCGGAGTTGAAATTCTTAAGACATACGCGGTCTGTCCGCCATTATTTCGAGAAGTGTGGCACACAATATAATTCGCTAGATACTTGGCACCACTGGTGAAGGCTGGCAACAGCTGCCTCTGCATCCTGGCGCCCAATTATCATATATAGATTATGTCTTCATCGAGAATCATGAGGACTTAAGGGCCTGGTTGCTGTCGAATCCAGTTCTCGACCATCCGTTGGATCTGTTGGTCTATTGTTGTCGCCCAGAGACTCGGGGCATGTTGTCCACTCCGCCCTTATGCGGGCACAATTACCTTCGCGAAAATGCCATCACCAATTGTGCTAGTACTGCGGCGCCAGGTAATCAGATCCAGGCAGCCCAATCAGACGCGAGAACTGACCCTGGACCGTCCGATGCAGGAGGTGAACAGGAACAGCAACATGACTCTCCCTTAGTCCTTCCAGGATTGAGTAGTTCATCATCTGATGTTCTGACGCGGAAGAGGAATACCAAGCAAGCATCGGAGCATCACTATGCCCTGTTGCAGATCGCAGTAAAACACAAACACAATCCAAAATAAATATTCAGAAGGAGTCGCAACTTAGTGCACGCGGGAGTGATACTGAGTACCATAATGTACGGAAGCGTGGGGCGCCCTCCCATGAGGAAGATTCCCAGTATTTGTCCAAGAAAGCCTGCCAGGCTTCCTATGCCCTTGCATTGTTGGAAGGTAAGGCAGACCGTAATGTTCGGGCAGAACCCGGAGAGGCAAAGGGTCATGAGGAAGAGAGACGGATTCAGATTGTCGAAAGAGTTTGATCGATCTGACTGGGTGTTGAACGCCTGAGTCTGCCAAGATATATTAGTAATTTAGGTTCTTAGAGTATTAGAATAGATTTCTTATAGACTGCAGATTCGCTCATGAGGCTAAGCATTCGGGGTTAGGTAGTATTGAGGATACTAGTATGATAGTAGGCTGAGGCTGACGCCAAGAGACATGACAGTACACGAGGTCTCTTGGCACATGCTTAAAAGCGAGGCTTAAAACGATATTTTAGGGGGTGCATGTATCACCTGTGACAATCATGACTTTTCACGTTCTGTCAATACTCTTTGTTTTATCTAAGCGCTACATCATTATCCACCGCCATTTCGCGAATTGCCTTCCTTATCCATCCCAAGATACTGCGACGTCGCGCCCCACGTCATGATGTCGCGCCCTACATCACGACATCAAGGTACACCCTAAGTCGGATTCCCTGCTTGTACAGCCCGTCGGACTCGCACTTGTTGAAATGTACAGCTTCGGTAAAATCTATAGAAGGGCCCCTCCGACCCGACCGACCCCTCCATCTTGCCTACCTCCGGCCTCAGAAGACCCCCACCTGCGTTCCTCCTCTCCAGCGTCGGAACATCTGGTGTCTTGAGACATACGAAGGTCAACCGGCATCCAAGTGGGTGTCACGAGACCCCCGCGATTTTATTTTGATCACCCTTCATATTAGATTCCAAAATCGCCGACGAACCAATGGCCCCTCCAGGCATAGCGTGACATCACTTGTGGAAGGGAAAGTAAGCAAACTACATCTCCCAGTCTTTGTAACCGATAGTAATAGCTCTCTGCCACTTAGACTCCCCACTACACAACCTCCCCCGCCAGAAGTTCGTGGCGGCATACGAAGAAGAACTCTTACACGTTCGGCCGCCCATCGCCCGGCGGAAGAGCGAGCGTAAGCAACATCAGCAAAAATAATACCTTGCGTTCTGTGAGTTCTGTGCGTCTGACGCACCTGACTCTAGAACGCAAATCGCGAATCAGGATGCAACCACCCTACCACACCACCCACCTGACGCAACCTGACGCAGCATGTAATCCTCAGGACGCAGTAGACGCAGCACCTAATACTCCGGACGCTACCGGACGCACCACCTAATACTCAGGATTCCACCTGACGCACCACCTAATACTCAGGATTCCACCTGACGCCAGACCACATCTTCGTGGGTTAACCGAAGGGTCCCCCCTTTACCTTTTCCTGACCTGGGTCACAATAGATTTCCTGCTCACACTGTATTAAATTTACTACTACTAGTGTTCTATTGTTCTAATATACAGGACCGATCATGATACTCATAAGCAACCCCTCCCCTACCCGGGACTCAACCCGTACCCGGGACCCTGTAGCTTCATGAATAAACATTGCGGGGGGAAGTATCTTATATCATTGTGAAGCTGGCGTCGGGGCCAACAACCTCCCGCCATCAGATCCAGAATCGGCCAAGTGGTCATGGAGGAATCTGACATCGAGCTCTGGGAGCGCCATGGTACTACCTACAAAGACAACCCTCATAATAGTCAGCGATTTCATGAGTTCTGATGCGACAGAGACATCCTTTATACCGCTGCGTAGCTGGCGTCGAGCCCAACAACCTCCTGCAATCGGATCCAGGATCGGAGCAGTGGTTGTGGAGGGATCTGTCATCGAGTTGTGGGATCGCCAGGACTCCATTCAGCCCTGTAACTTCATGAATAGAAATCGCGGAGGGATGAACCTTACATCATTATAAAGCTGGCGTCGAGCCCAACGATCTCCCGCAATCAGATCCAGAATCGGCTGAGCGGTTGTGGAGGAATCTGACATCAAGCTCTGGGAGCGGTAGGGTATCTATAAAGACAACTCTCACAAGGGTCAGCGATTTCCTGACCTTTGATGCCACAGAGACGTCCTTTATACCGCTGTGTAGCTGGCGCCAAGCCCAACGATCTCGCGCAATCAGATTCAGAATCGGAGCAGTGGTTGTGGAGGAATCTGCCATCCAGCTCTGGGAGCGCCAGGGTACCTATAAAGACAGCTCCCACAAGGGTCAGCAATTTCATGAGTTTCGATGCGACAGAGACGTCCTTTATACCACTGCGTAGCTGGCGTCGAACCCAACGATCTCGCGCAATCGGATTCAGAATCGGAGCAGTGGTTATGGAGGAATCTGCCATCGAGTTCTGGGAGCGCCACGGTACCTATAAAGACAACTCCCACAAGGTCAGCGATTTCATGAGCTTTGATGCGACAGAGACGTCCTTTATACCACCGCGTAGCTGGCGTCGAGCCCAACGATCTCGCGCAATCAGATCCAGAATCGGAGCAGTGGTTGTGGAGGAATCTGCCATCGAGTTCTGGGAGCGCAAAAGTACCTATAAAGACAGCTCCCACAAGGGTCAGCGATTTCATGAGTTTTGATGCGACAGAGACGTCCTTTATACCACTGTGTAGCTGGCGTCGAGCCCAACGATCTCGCGCAATCAGATCCAGAATCGGAGCAGTGGTTGTGGAGGAATCTGCCATCGAGTTTGGGGAGCGCCAGGGTACCTATAAAGACAGCGCCCACAAGGGTCAGCGATTTCATGAGTTTTGATGCGACAGAGACGTCCTTTATACCACTGCGTAGCTGGCGTCGAGCCCAACAACCTCCCGCAATCAGATCCAGGATCGGAGCAGTGGTTGTGTAAGAATCTGCCATTGAGCTCTGGGATCGCCAGGACTCCATTCAGCCCTGTAACTTCATGAATAATAGCCTTCTGGGAATGAATCTTATACCGCTGGATAGCTGGCATCGAGCCCAGGAACGTCCAGGTGTCGGGTTCACGATCGATTCTGTGGCTGTGGTGGAGTGTTGGAGCTGTGGCCCCGGAGTGTGGATGTTGAGTGTTGTGATGAAAAGAGTGTCGCGTCGCGTCCAGTTTGAGCCTAAGTGCCGAGAAACCACCAGGCACTAGAGAGTCTTATGCCTATCACTCGCTTTCACACTGGAGTGAGCTGGCATTTCCACTCATTCAAAGATAATGTTCTGAAAATAGAACTGTGAGTGCCAGTCTGCCAGTGACTCAGCCAAGGGGTCTTTAGCGTAAATTTAAGATTAAGGGTACGATGGCTTTCTCACCAGGCGCCAGCACTAACTATATTTTCTGGGCCAAGAAATACCCCTTTCTCACCATAGGGCTGGGAGGGTACTCAGGGGTTGTAGTAAATCCTGATGTGCGATGGTGTTGAGGTTGAAGTCCGGATGCATGGGAGGCAGGGTTGCTTAGTTGCATGTGTCCGGACAGAACCCAGTACGGAGAAGGGTGTCCGGACGCGCCAGACGCAACCAGATGTGGCGCCTGAGTACAGGACGCACAGGACGCATAGGACGCAGAGTTCACACTACGAGAGTCAGGTCGCAACACGACTGTATCTGATGCAGGATGGCTTTTTGCTGATGAATGCTGGAATTCTCTTCATATGGAATCTTAGGATATCAAACTGAGTACCATTTTTTAATCAACACAGGACCCGAGCCTGAGGAACACGCTCACTTCCAACCTGCCGCGGGAGACCCGTTGTATGAAGCCAAACGATCCCAGAATAATCAGAATCTGGTATCCTGACAATCTAAGAAACAGGACTGTGTATGGCGACATTGTGTACCCCAAATCGTGGTATGGATTCAAGCATCCGTGTGGCCAATCTTCTATCTATGCGATATGGCGTCAGCAAATAAAGGCCTACATGAGTGCTGGCCACCTAGACCCCGGTCACCTAACCGAAACGCAAGTGCATTCAATTGTATTGTTCGCCAGGGGCCTATATCAGCAAAAACGGACCCTGCGTCTGATCCGTCAGCGTTGCGCACTGATGCAAGCGACGCATCTGCTGCGTCCCATGCGTCCTGTGCGTCCTGACTTGGGTTGCAACGCCCCGCCACATGCCACGCTTCCTGATGCTACCTGGCAATGTTCCTTGCGTCCTGACGCAACCTAGCGCCCTTCCTACATCTGGACCACCCCAGACTCATTCTCTCATCTCTTCTTTCTCCTGATGCAGCGGTAGCTCCTCATCACCTCTTCTCGGCGTCCTGACCCACCCCTCATCCCCGCTCGTGTAATCACAACTAATTTGCTGCTTGCTCTGACGTCGCCTGCTCCCTGGGGCGGCAGCACCTTTTTTGGTCCCTCCTGGGTCTCTCGTCTCACACCTCACTGGTCTGGCGAACTAATAATCTAGGTTTCAAGAAAGTCGCTTATATATCTTCTACTATATACAGTATCAATATGTAGGATTCTCACGCATAGCCGAATCCTGATTCTCACGCAGCGCCGAATCCTGATTTTCTCACCCAGATTCCTTAATAAACCTCATTAAATGTTCTCAAATCAATCCGGCTATTTACAAGCCATCGCCGGTCCCCCTCTGGGATCAGGTGTGCCTGACCGAGAATTGTTCCTATATCAACTATTGTAAACCCTTGCGTGTCTTCCCTCATCTGCACTGTAACCAAGCCATGCAGATCTGATAGAGGCCCTAAGTTCACTGGGGTCAGCAACTGAACACCGACGACTCGACGCACAGTATCCATGGATCTGGGGTCCCTGATCTTCAAGAGGGCTACTAGCTTTGCCGGGAGACAACCCCTCAGCGCACGATACATTTCTTCTGTGCCCGCTTGTACCCAAACCCAATCATTGCGACTCCCCTGGTTTCTAAAGTGTAGGGTGCCCGTGGATCGTGCACGGTGGATCTCGTAAACATCGGCTTCTTGGAATGTAAGAACTCGGACTTCGAGTTGTGTCAGTAGTTCAATGGGAAGTGATCTACGCGTTGCATGGTCTTCCGGGAGACCGTTGTCTATCGGCTGGTTATGCCTGCTATCTCGTATCAATTCACAATATATAATCTCGAGTGAGACTCCCAAGATCTGGCTAAAATCAACGATATTGGACACAGCGCCCCGGCGTCCCTTCAAGATCCTCCTACAAATGACTCGCGGTGATACCGTACTGGTTGTCCTATCTAAATGCTTCAGGACGTCGGGGGAGAGATCTGCGCCGCGATTTTTCAGTAATTGCAAGTTCAATAGTCTCATCCAGATTGCATGTTGACAACCATAGCTATGCAGGATCTGGCGCGCGGCATCATTTTTATTTGACTTGCACCATCCTTCCTTGGTTCGCGTGTTGTGAGCTAGCTCTCCAATCTCCATGGAATACATCGGAATATTGCCAAACTGGCGTATATGGTCACAAAAGTGGCTTAGTAGATGCATCTTAATGAAGTTGAAATGTGATTCGCAGTGAATCATGTCCATACGCAGTTCATCCTCTGCGTCTTGATCGTCGTCGCGCATCCGGCGCCGTTGGGATGTGGCCACTCACTCACTTATCAGGGCTCTCTGACGTCGGATCTCCTTTCGTTGCTTGTCAACTTTGGCCTGTGTGCGTTTTGTCACTCAACACTCCAAGAAGATATCTTTCATTCTATGAAACAGGTCCAGATAATCTTCCATGTAGGCTATAGTGTCTGGGGTGTGGCTTCGGTATTGTGCCATCATATTGAAGTCGACGAGCGCCCTGACGCATCTAAGAGCAGGTTTGAAAGGTATTGCTTGCGCACCTCCTGGCTGGCGAAGAGCCACGGCGAGAACTCCGAGAATACACCGCCCCAGATTCCTTATCTCTTTCCCTTGCCACTGCGTAACCTCGCAGTAGGTATTTTTGGGGACTAAGAATCCTGGGTATGGCGGTAATGCCTTCAAACCTCATCAAATGCCTGCAGTCGCCCGTGTTTCTTCAGAAAGGCTTCGATCCAGTCCATCATATGCTTAAATAACGCGAGATAAATGGTATGGAATATGTCTGGTTTGTACAGATCAGACGCCGAAACCCGGTCGAGTCCGTGGAATATATTTTGGCCGATACCAAGATTCATAACGTGGTCGTCGTCGGTCTCCGAGCCTGAGGTTTGATTTTCAGGTTTGTAGCGTTCGTACCTTGCATAATCTCGGGCTCGATAGCTTCTGGCATTGGTTTTTAGTTCGTTGGTGAGCACCTCGCATTTAGGACAGGCGTTTGTTTTCCAAGCGTGAAGTGCCACGTTTGCCATATGGTCCGCGATTCACGCAGAGAGAATTGGGAAGCAAAGTCGAACCTTGCAGTCGGCACAGTCAATGTGGATGCCGACATGCGCCACATGCTGAAGGGGTGCAAAGATGAGTTCGAATACATCTTGTTGGGTGTCAGCATTGAATTTTCTCTGGCGTCGGTCGGCTTTAGAGGACTGGGAGAGTTTGGGTGGAACCGGTAATAAGGCAAGAAGAAGAACAGCCATTGATCCTGGGTTGTTCCGCCGAGCCGACGGAAGATTTCCGATCGTAATATAGGCAGGCGACGCTTTCTTGTCTCCCGAAAGATTCGTGATGTTAGTCTGATCTGACATCCCAATTATTGGAACACTGGTAGCGCCTGGCGGAAGCGTCTCCTATGATCAGTCAGCTAAGGTCTTCCAAACAAGGGTGGGACTCAGATGCTCTACCTGCAGGTCCCACCACCAATCCGCAGTATGCATTTCAGCATATATTCTCTGCCCGGAAGGGTCATATTTACGCCGTGGCGCATAGACGAAGTCATCTCGGTATGCGATCTGGCGAAGGAGATATCTGACACAACCTAGGACGTCGTGGTAGAAAAATAGCAAAGTCCTCTGGCCATCCTCAACCTGCCCTTCGAACCATTGCAGATATTGGCTGTAGGAAGCCAGGAACTGGAGGTGGTTCTCCAGCGTGTGCATAGAGCTACACGTGACTGATTCAGCATTTCCTAGGCCACTCGAGAAGTAAGCGTTGATTCGGGTTTTGCATACTTTTCCGTCAATGAACCAGGATGCCAGTTTGAAACCTTCTGCGCTATTGAATGGTGCCAATGGGTCCGCGCACAGGTTGCTGTGTTCCTCCTCAAATCCGGCAACGTCTCCGATTACTTCTCCGGTGCCTTCAAAATGATTCTGTTTCCCGACACAGACTGATGTAGTATCCAAGACTTCAGCATCAGACTCGTATGCAATGTCTGGACAAAATGCATCAGGTTCCAATCCAGCAGGGCCCGGATCGGATTCATAGTCGGAATTCTAGCACTGACTCGCGTTAGCGTTAAGCAATTCCCCTGTTTGGATGTTGTTATATTGTACCGTGGACGCGACGACAATGTCCAGACTCGCGTGCGCAGTTCGCAGGTGCTTCTCATATGCACCAGACCTGCTGTATTTTCGGCGGCAGAACGGACATTTGCTAGGCATGGTTGGACGTTGCTCAGTCGATCGCGGGGCGCTGAGTCCGTGTAGATTCAACGGTAGGGCTATGATATGTCAAGTCTTGACCACAGCGCGTGTGGATCCCCTGTAGGGCTAAGGGATGCCATATTCATAATGTAGTTGTGGATAGAGTTTAGCGTAGGTGTCACGTGGTATCAGCTATCATGTCTTTCAACATCTGAGACAGCAAAGATTATATGTTCCTGCCCCAAGGCGTTTATCTGGTTTCATTCATTCAAGTTGAATCAAACTACAGTAGAGTCCTGTAATAGAGCGTCAGATTTGTGTTTTCTTTTCAAACTAACTGGAGGATCTGGGAGTTTTATATATAAAGTGATTCGATCGCGAGACTAGAGGGACTTCATACCAAGATTCATCTCACACGCAGAACCTCCTCCGTGTCAACAGCCACCATCATCACATCACGAGTATTCCTAAATACTGCGATCTATATACATAAGGAATCTAGCGATATGGCGCAGAATAACAACATCGTAGTGTACGCCCTCTTGCCTGCCGGAGGTGCGCAGCAGCCGCCGGCGGGTCACACCTATCATCTTCCGCCTTTTACTCTCGTTGGAGAGTATTCTCATCGCTGCCCCGATCGTCAATCAATTAGCCCTCATAAGTTGGCTATGGGCGTCCCCATTCACCCCATAAACAAGCCCCCCCCTGAATACCTGTGTTGGCGGGATGCTGTGAAAGATTAGATGTTTGCCAGGGGCTATATTTTAGACAATTGGCACTTCCCAGATGCCGAATTCCAGCAAATCATCGAAGGCATGAGGAGATTGAAACCTGCCCGTGATGAACTCGCCACTGCGTCAGCAGCCAATAACATAGCTAGTATGCAGGAGATTGATGAAGCAGTTCTTCAATTGGTTAAGGACTGTGGAAAGCAGCTGGCAAATACTATTAGGATCAATAACCACGTACCTCCACCAGGCTCAGGCGTCCCCTGTGCCCATGTTATTGTAAGGCCGATGTTACTACCTCTCAACGCACCACCTCAGTGCCAGTAGAGTATTGCAACGGCTGTAGTACCGAACGCTGGCCCAGTTGGCCAAAATGCTCCACTGGCCAATGCTCCTGGGCTAGCCCAAAACGTACCTGCTCCCCCGGCGGGTGCCCAAGCCGTACCGGCTCCCCCGGCGAATCCCCAAGCGCAGAACATTGCCGCACCCCCAGACCCGGCCGATCCCGAAGCTCAGAACCATCCTGCACCCCCAGGCCCGGCGAATCCCCAACGTAGGATTGGTCTCCATTTGGGCAATCTCGCCCGGCAGAACAATGCCCACCAACCAGCGAATATCCCTGGGCAGATCCAATCGGGTCCCTCAATAGGCATTCTGGGTACGCAACTGGGTATCAAACATGCTCCAGCGAATCCCCCAGGTCCCATCAATCTGCCCGGCCCAGAAGATATACTGGTGCAGATCCAATCTGGTCCCTCAATGGGCATTCAGGGTACGCCACTGGGTATCAAACATGCTCCAGCGAATCCCCCATGTCCGATCAATCTTCCTGGCCAAGAAGATATACCTGCGCAAATCCAAGCGGATCCCCCAATGAGCATTCTTGGTACGCTACTGGGTATCAAACATGCTCCAGCGAATCCCCCAGGTCCGATCAATCTGCCCGGCCAAGAAGATATACCTGTGCAAATCCAAGTGGATCCCCCAATGGGCATTCTGGGTACGCCACTGGGTATCAAACATGCTCCAGCGAATCCCCCAGATCCGATCAATCTGCCCGGCCTAGAAGATATACCTGTCCAAATCCAAGTGGATCCCCCAATGGGTATTCTTGGGAGGCCAATGGGGATGCGACATGCTCCTCTGGTGGATATCCCGGAAGCCGCGGCACCGAACGTGGAAGATCCGTTGATTCAATCCTTTGATGTGGCGTGGGGGCTGCGTCCCGCAGTGTCCGGTCTGTCCCCAATTAGTGAGTTTTTTTGGCAATAATCCGGATATCTTTTTTTTGAACTTACTGACCTAGGAGATATTGATTGGAGCGGTCTGCTTGGACGTCCACGTGCAGTACGTATCGTCTGGGTCAGCTCACCCGCCAATAGCAGCTCGCCACGCCCAAATTATCGCCTTCTGCATTGGCGTAATCCTCATATCAATGAGGTACGTTTTGCTGTGTTAAATTCCTATAACATACGCTGTCTGTCAGCCATTATTTCGAGAACTGTGCCACACAATATGATTCGCTACATACTTGCCGCCACTGGTGAAGGCCGGCAACAGCCGGGTCTGCATCCCGGGGCCCAATTATCTTATATACATTACGTCTTCATCGAGAATGATAAGGACGTAAGGGCCTGGCTGCTGTCGAATGCGGTTCTCGACCATCCGTTGGATCTGTTGGTCAATTGTCATCGCCCAGAGACTAAGGGCAGGTTGCCTACTCCGCCCTTGCGGGGGCACAATTACCTTCGCGAAAATGCCATCGCCAATTGGGCTAGTACCGGGCGCCAGGTAATCGCATCCGGGTAGCCTGATCAGAGGCGAGAACTGACCCTGGACCGTCCTATGCCGGAGGTCAACAGGAACAGCGAGATCACTCTCCATTGTTTCTTCCTGGATTGAGTGGTTCATCATCTGATGTTTGTGACACTGAAGAAGGATACCAAGCAAGCATCCGAGCATCACCATCCCCTGTTGCAGATCGCAGTAAAACACAAACAGAATCCAAAATGAATATTCAGAAGGTGTCGAATCTTAGTGCACGCGGGGGTGATACTGAGTACAATAATGTACGGAAGCGTGGAGCGCCATCCCATGAGGAAGATTCGGAGTATTTGTCCAAGAAAGCCCGACAGGCTTCCTATGCCCTTGCGTGGTTGAAAGGTAAGGCAGACCGTCATGTTCGGACAGAACTCGAAGAGGAACATGGTCATGAGGAAGCGAGAGGGATTGAGATTGTCGGAGGAGTTTCATTGATCGGACAGCGCGTTGAACGCCTGAGTCTGCTAAGATATATTAGTAATTTAGGTTCAAGTTCTTAGAGTATTAGAATGGATTTCTTATAGACTGCAGATTCGCTCATGAGGCTAAGCATTCGGGGTTAGGTCGTGTTGAGGATACCAGTATGATAGTAGGCTGAGGCTGACGCCAAGAGACAATACAGTACACGATGTCTCTTGGCGCATGCGTAAAAGTAATGCTTAAAACGATATTTTAGGAGGTGCACGTATCATCTGTGACAATCATGACTTTTCACGATCTTTCAATAGTCTTTGTTTTATCTAAGTGTTACATCATTATCCACCGCCATTTGGCGAATTGCCTTCGGTATCCCTCTCGTGATACTGCGACGTCGCGCCCCACGTCATGACCTTGCGCCCTCCATCACGACATCGCGGTACACCCTAAGTCACATTCCCTGCTTGTACAGCCCGTAGGACTCACAGTCGGCAAAATGTACAGCGTCGGCAAAATCTATATAAGGACTCCTCCAACCCCTCAGACCCCTCACGCTCCGCGCCCTCTACACCTCCAGTCATTGAAATTACAACTCCACGTCGTTCAGTGCACGATCCCCCCTCGCCCCCTAACTTCCCCTGCCTTTCAGGCTTCGCGTCCCTGTTCCCCC